>ERZ1031055.1-NODE-1-length-130681-cov-26.592087_pt1 | contig 130681 bp, 120 predicted proteins | sample MGYA00517295_ERZ1031055 | MGnify/ENA primary metagenome ERZ1031055 (study PRJEB33718, sample SAMN03159738) | human skin metagenome | collected 2014-05-20 | study: EMG produced TPA metagenomics assembly of the PRJNA266117 data set (Human skin bacterial metagenome...
TGCTCATTGCGGTGCTCATCCCCGGGGTCGGTACCGGCCGCGAGGAGGTAGGTTCGCAGTCGTGGATCTACTTGGGCCCGTTCTCCCTGCAGCCCTCGGAGCTCGCACGTATTGCAGTCGGCATGTTCGGCGCGACCGTATTAGCGGATAAAGAGCACAAATCCTTGAAGTTTACTGATCCCTTCATGATGTACTCCCTAATTGCAGGCGTGATGTTTTTGCTCATTGCCCTGCAGGGAGATATGGGCATGGCCTTGTCCTTTGCTCTCGTTGTAGTCTATACCCTTATTTTCGCTGGTGTTGACTGGCGAGTTCCCGCGACGATCGGTGTTGCCGGGGTCCTAGGGTTGATATTTATCTTCCTTAAGGGCGGTTTCCGCTCGAATCGTTTCCACACCTATTTTGATGCCTTGGTGGGCAATATTTCCGATACTCAAGGCACAGGTTTCCAGTCTTATCAGGGCTTCCTCTCGCTTGCCGACGGCGGCTTTTGGGGCGTTGGCATCGGCCAATCCCGCGCCAAGTGGTTCTACCTCCCTGAGGCAAAAAATGACTTTATTTACGCCATCGTGGGCGAGGAGCTCGGCTGGTGGGGCGGCGCGCTCGTAATCGTTCTCTTCGCTGCCTTGGGCTATGTGGGCCTGCGCACTGCGATGCGCGCGCAAAATCAATTCCAGTCTCTGCTTGCCGCTACGCTAACCATCGGCGTGGTTACCCAGGCTTTCGTGAATATAGGCTACGTCGTCGGTTTGTTGCCGGTGACCGGTATTCAGCTGCCCATGATTTCTGCCGGTGGTACTGCGGCGATCATTACCATCGGTTCGATGGGTATTTTGTGCAACGTGGCGCGTCACGAGCCAATGCAGATTTCCGCAATGCAGAATTTCGGCCGCCCGCTGTTCGACCGCCTCTTTTTCATTGGCGAGCCGCAATCGGTGCCCAAGACGAAAAAGAAGCAGCAGGGCCGCCACGCCCGCCCACAGGAGCCCCGCTCCCGCGTGCGCGAAGAGCGCTTTGGCCGTCCCGTTACCGGAGCCGGCCGCCGCTATCCGCGCGCCGAGCGCCGCTATCGCTAGGTGGCGCTGGTAGCCTTTAGGCTATGAATTCCACGCCTATTTCCGCCGTCATCGCAGGTGGCGGCACCGCCGGACATATTGAACCCGCCCTTGCCGTGGGCGAAGCTTTGCGCGAGCGCCACGGCGCACGCATTACCGCGCTCGGCACCGAAAAGGGCCTCGAGCGCGATATCATTCCCGCTCGCGGCGTGGATCTTCGCTTGATTACTCCAGTGCCGATCCCCCGCAAGGTCAACGCGCAGCTTTTCAAATTGCCGTTCAACCTTTCCCGCGCGGTGAGGGAGGCCAAGCAGGTGCTCAAGGACGTCCAGGCGGATGTCGTCTTTGGCACCGGCGGCTACGTTGCAGGGCCAGCCTATATTGCTGCGCGCTCCCTCGGCATTCCGTTTTATGTTCTCGAGACCAATGCATTGGCCGGAATAGCCAATAAGCTTGGCGTGAAGATGGGCGGAATCGGCCTCAACGCCCACCCTGATTCCGGTATGCCGGGTGAAGTCGTAGGCATCCCCGTGCGTCCGAGCCTAGCGGAGGACCCGAATGGCAACCTCGCCGCAGACGCGCGCACCAAGTGGAACTTGGCCGAGCTTCCCACCATCCTTATTACCGGCGGCTCTCAAGGCGCCGCCAGCATCAACCGCGCCGTGGCTGGGGCGGTGGAAGACCTGGCCAAGGACTTCCAGCTTCTGCACGCTTATGGCAAGAAGAACGATCCGCCGGCAGAGCACCCGAACTACGCGGCGTTGCCGTATATCGAAGACATGGGCTCTGCTCTCGCAGCGGCCGATCTCGTCGTGTGCCGCTCTGGCGCCATGACCGTAGCCGAAGTCTCCGCCGCAGGCCTGCCCGCCATCTATATCCCGCTGCCACACGGCAATGGTGAACAAGCGCTTAACTCCCGTGAGGTGGTCGAGGCCGGCGCCGCCATCCAAATCCCAGATGCGGAGCTGACCTCGGAGCGCCTCATTTCCGAGGTACGCGGGATCCTAGGGGATCAGAAGCGCCTCGATTCGATGACGCACGCCGCAGCCCACGCCAGTGCCGGGGATGTAGCCAATACCATCGCAGACCGCATTGCCGCCCGCGTTTTTGAGGCCGAAGACACCGCCGGAAGGAAGGATAAATAAATGACCGACCCCGCACACTACGATCTCCGCCGTGTCCACTTGATCGGAATCGGCGGTTCTGGGATGTCGGGCTTGGCACGCATCCTTGCCGCTCGCGACGCGGTGGTTACCGGTTCCGATGTGAAAGACTCCACCCCAGTAGAGGTATTGCGCACCATGGGCGCCAAGGTCGCGATTGGGCACGCCGCGGAAAACCTGCGTCTTTCCGGCGAGCTGCCCACTGCCGTGGTTACCTCTTTCGCCGCCATTCCGCAGGATAATCCGGAGCTATTGGCTGCGAAGGAGAACGATATCCCGGTCATCCGCCGCTCCGACCTGCTCGCCGCATTGATGGAGGGCCACAAGCAGGTGCTATTGGCTGGCACCCACGGCAAGACTTCCACCACGTCCATGACAGTGAGCGCCATGCAACATGCGGGTCTTGATCCTTCCTTCGCCATCGGCGGTCAGCTCAATCGCGCAGGCACCAACGCCCACGGCGGCACTGGTGAGGCCTTCGTTGCAGAGGCGGATGAATCCGATGCCTCCCTGCTGCGCTATAGCCCCGATGTTGCCGTAGTCACCACCATTGAGCCTGATCATCTGGATTTTTTCCATACCGAAGAGGCCTATTTCCAGGTCTTTGATGACTTCGCTAACCTCGTCACCCCGGAAACTGGCTTTCTCGTTGTCTGCGTGGAAGATGAACACGCTGCCCGAGCAGGTGAGCGTGCGCTACGGCGCGGCATCAACGTCGTGGGCTATGGTTCTCCGGACAAGGCTTTGACCTCCTCCGTTCCGCTGGCTGCGGAGCTTGTGCACGAAGAGACCACGGCCGAGGGCATGGATACCACAGTTAAGCTCACTCTGCCTGGGGTAGCGGAGACCGTGCGCTACGAGCTGCAGATCCCAGGCCACCACATGGTGCTGAACTCACTGGGTGCCTTGATCGCTGGCGTGCTCTCCGGCGGCACGCCGGCCGCAATCGCGGAGGGCTTAGCTGATTTTAGCGGTGTGCGCAGGCGATTTGAGTACCGCGGGAGCGTCGACAAGCAGGGAAAGCCCGTGCGCGTCTTCGATGATTATGCCCACCATCCCACCGAGGTCGCTGCAGTGCTGCAGGCCGCCCGCGCAAAGGTTGAGGCGGAGGGCCACGGCGGGCGCGTCATCGCGTGCTTCCAGCCGCACCTGTACTCGCGCACCATGGAATTCGACGCCGAGTTTGCCCAAGCACTTTCGCTTGCCGACGCCGCCGTTGTCCTCGACATCTATGGCGCACGAGAGCAGCCTGTGGAGGGAATTACCTCCCGCATTATTACCGATAAGATGCCCGCTGATATGCAGGTTATTTTCGAGCTGGACTTTTCCGCCGCTGCTCGTGACGTCGTGTCCGTAGTAGAGCCTGGAGATGTGGTACTGACCATCGGCGCTGGCTCGGTAACTATGGTGGCCGCAGAAATCCTGGACGAATTGCGGGCGAGCTAGTGCGCGTATCCTCAAAGCTCATCGCCGGGATAGTTGCTGCTGTTGTTGCAGTTGCCCTCGTCGCCGGAGTCGTGTTGTGGACGGTGCCCATCTTAAAGGTGCGAAATTTCCAGGTGGAAGGCCTCCACCAGCTGGAGCCCGCACAGGTAGAAGAGGCCGCCGGTGTTCCAGAGGGCGAAAATTTGCTGCGCGTCAATGCGCGCGAGGCGGCTTCCGGCGTTGCCGGATTGGATTGGGTCGATTCGGCGACCGTCTCCCGCGATTTTCCCTCGACCTTGACCATTAATGTGGCCGAGCACAAGGCCGTGGCTTTTGTAAAGCGCGATAATAAGCCCATCCTGATCGATGATAAAGGCGAGGAATTTACTTCCGCGGAGCCTCCCGCCGGTGCGGTTGAGGTAACTGGTTCCGTCGATAGCGGTTCTTCCCAAACCCAGGACGCGGTGCGCGCGATTGCAGCGCTCTCAGACGAGGTGCGCAACCAGGTCGCAACACTGGAGGTGGCCGATCAATATTCTCTCACCTTCACCACCAAGGACGGCCGCCGCGTCTTCTGGGGCGCGAGTGACTCCAATGATGAGGACAAGGCGCATGCTTTTGCCACGGTGTTGAAGATGGAGGGCCGCGAGTGGAATATCTCCAACCCTGAGTTGGTCACCACCCGCGGATAGGGGCTGGGTGCCCCCGCGCGCACTTGTTATCTCTTTTCGGCCCGGTGGGGCACCGCTTAGGCGCGTGCGCTGCACGGGCCTTTTTCTATGCCCGCAACATGGGGCGGATGGTACGGGTGTGACTAGCAAAACCGCAGGTGAGAAACCCTAAAGTGGAACTTGAGGGTCTCGACACGCGGAAAATGTGCGTGAAAATTACACGGCTGTCGTTAAAGATGGAGAGGAACGCGATTCGCCTTCGGCGAAACGCATTACATTCCTCGTTTAATGCACGTGCAGACTTACAGTAGCGAAAGGTGAGACCTACTCACATGATCTCTTCCAATAACAATCTCGCGGATATCAAGGTCGTCGGCGTCGGTGGTGGCGGCGTCAACGCCGTCAACCGCATGATCGAAGAAGGCCTCAAGGGTGTCCAATTCGTCGCCATCAATACCGACTCCCAGGCCCTCATCTTCTCCGATGCTGACACCAAGCTCGACATCGGCCGCGAGGCCACCCGCGGCCTTGGCGCCGGCGCTAACCCTGAGGTGGGCAAGACCTCTGCAGAAGACCACAAGTCCGAAATTGAAGACGCCCTGCAGGGCTCCGATATGGTCTTCGTGACTGCCGGCGAAGGCGGCGGAACCGGCACCGGTGCCGCTCCGGTCGTGGCCTCCATCGCGAAGAAGATGGGTGCGCTGACCGTCGGCGTGGTAACTCGCCCGTTCAAGTTCGAGGGTGCCCGCCGTACCCGGCAGGCCATGTCCGGCATCGAGGAGCTGCGCGAGGTCTGCGATACCCTCATCGTCATCCCGAATGACCGCCTGATGCAGCTCGGTGGGGAAGAGCTGTCCATCGTCGAAGCTTTCCGCGCCGCCGATGAGGTGCTGCACAATGGTGTGCAGGGTATTACCAACCTGATCACCATCCCGGGCATGATTAACGTCGACTTTGCTGACGTCCGCTCCGTCATGTCCGATGCCGGCTCTGCGCTTATGGGTATCGGTTCCGCCCGCGGCGATGACCGCGCTATGACCGCTGCCGAGCAGGCCATTAACTCCCCGCTACTAGAATCCACGATGGAAGGCGCCAAGGGCGTGCTGCTCTCTATCGCTGGTGGTTCCGACCTCGGCCTGCACGAGGTCAATGCCGCGGCCTCCATGGTGGAAGAGCGTGCCGACGAAGACGTCAACCTCATCTTTGGTACCATCATCGACGACACTTTGGGCGATGAAATCCGCATCACGATCATCGCCACCGGCTTTGACGCCGAGGCTAATATGGCCCAAGCCGCGGCACAGCAGCAGCCGCAGCAGGAGCAGCGCAAGCCGGGCTCCCTTTTTGATAACCGTCAGCGCGAAACGGCAGAGCCCGTCACCCCAGCACCGGCACAACCTGCTGCTGCTCAGCCGGTACAAGACGATTACTCCCCGCGCCACTCCTACGAGCCGCGCGCCGGCCAGGACCGTGAGCGCTATGCTCCAGAGCGCCCAGCCGAGGAGCGTCGCCCCGAGTCCAGCGGTCTGTTCACCAACTCTGACCGTTTCTCCCGAGGGGAGCGCCGCGATGATTATCGTTTGTCCCGCCCATCCCAGCGCCGCGATGATGATGGCGACGATGACCTCGACGTGCCTTCCTTCATGCGCTAAGCACAAAGCGCTACGCTGGTGTGCATGCCAGTAAACGAGGAACATCGCACCAAACGCCCCGTCCGCATGGTTTTTACCAGCCGTGCCGGCGGGGCGTCTGCTATTCCATATGACTCTTTCAACTTGGGGCATCATGTCGGCGATGACCCCGCCGCGGTAGCTGCTAACCGCGAACGCCTTAAGCGTGTGTCCGGCGTGGACGATATCGTGTGGATGGAGCAGCTGCATACTAATACCGTCACCGTTATCGATGGTCCGCAGGATGAGCCCGTGCCGGCCACCGACGCTATTGTTACCACCCAGCGCCGCCTTGGCTTGGGCGTCCTTGTTGCGGATTGCACGCCGGTTCTGCTTGTCGACGTCGCTGCTGGCGTCATCGCCGCCGCCCACGCCGGCCGCTTGGGTGCCCGCAATGGCATCGTGGTAAATACCGTGCACGAAATGCAGAAACTCGGGGCTCAACCTGAGCGCATCCAAGTAGTCATGGGCCCAGCCGCTTCGGGAAGGAATTACGAAGTCCCAGAACAGATGGCCGATGACGTTGAGCGCCGGCTGCCTGGCTCCAAGACTCGGACGTCGAAAGGCACGTGGGGAATCGACGTGCGCGCAGGGCTGATTCGCCAGCTCATGGGGCTAGGTATCACCGCGATTGAATCTGACCCGCGCTGCACCATTGAAGACGAAGATTTCTTTTCCTATCGCCGCGAAGGCACCACCGGCCGCCAAGCCGGACTGATTTGGTTGGAGGATAAGTGATGACGGACCGTAAAACACAGTTACAAGAAAATCTTGAGGCTACTCGCGCCGAAATTAACCGGCTATCGGCGCAATCAGATCGCAAGCCTCCGGAGTTGCTACCGGTGACGAAGTTTCATCCAGCTGCAGATATTGCCCTCTTAGCCGAACTAGGGGTTACTGATGTCGCCGAAAATCGGGAGCAAGAAGCCCGTGCTAAGGCCTCTGAGCTGCCGCAGCTGCGGTTCCATATGATCGGCCAGATTCAGACTAAGAAAGCCAACCATGTGGCCCGTTGGGCGGCAAGCGTCCATTCGGTCGATTCCCTCAAGCTCGCCCGCGCGTTGGAGCGAGGTGTTTCCTTGGCAAAGGAACGTGGCGAGCGCGAAGGCAACCTGCCGGTCTTTATCCAGGTCTCCGCCGACGGCGATGGCACTCGCGGCGGCGTTATCCTCAGCGCACTCAGTGAGCTTGTGGCTGCAGTAGAAGGAGCGGAGCATCTCGACCTCGCAGGTCTCATGGTTGTTCCGCCGCTCGACGCCGATGCGGGTGAGGTATTTCGCGGTGTGCGTCAGGAAGTCGACCGGCTATCTGCCGAGGTGAACCGCCCGCTGAAAATGTCTGCCGGAATGAGTGCGGACATGGCTGAAGCAATCGCCGCGGGCAGCGATATCGTGCGTGTCGGAACCAGTATCATGGGACCGCGGCCAGTAGGTTAAAAATATCGCAAAAGCGCATTTCACAGCGTAAATCACATGCGTCACACCAGGCACATTTTGCGCGTTTGAACTTGTACAAATTTAGGTCAGAGGGAGACCCAAAAATGTCATTCATTGATAAGACGAAGGATTTCTTCGGTCTTGGTCCGATGGACATCGAAGAGGACGATGCCTACTACAACGAGGAGCCGCGTTACTCCGGTAATAGCTCCTCCGCCTACGCCCCACGCCGGGCCCCGCAGTCTTATGAGTCTGCTCCGGTAGAGGAGGATTTTGTACCGACCATCGTGGCTATTTCGCTGACGTCTTTCAATGATGCCGCCAAGGTGGGCGAGCCTTTCCGCGATGGTGACGCAGTGGTCTTTGAGCTTACCGACGCCGAAAAGGCCACCGCTAAGCGCTTCATCGACTTTGCTGCTGGCCTCTGCTTTGGCCTCGAGGGTCGAATGCTCAACCTCACCAAGGGAATGGACACGGAGCGTAAGGTCTTTTCCATCGTGCCGAAGTCCGCGGACATCGCCAAGCACGAGCTCGAGCGCGCAGCCGGCCTCCGCTAAAGCAATTATTTTTACCCGACCCCCGTGGGTGCCGATTGGGCACCTGCGGGGGTTTATTCGATAGGCTCAGTGATTGTGACACAACTCGGAATTATTCTTATCCTGCTCGTGCGGATTTATACGTGGGTGCTCATTGCCCGCATCATCATTGAGATGATCCAGTCCTTTTCGCGACAGTTCAACCCGCCACGCTGGTTTATGGTCATGGCGGAGCCCCTCTTTGTTATTACAGATCCGCCGGTCAAGGCATTGCGACGCCTGATTCCGCCGTTACAAATGGGCGGCGTAGCTCTCGACGTATCGGTGCTCGTGCTCTTTATTTTGCTCTCGATTCTCACGCTTATTCTGCGAATCGTTTTCTTGGGCTAGCACCCCCGTCGCCTCGAAACCTGTGGTAAACGTTGAGACTCGACGGGGCGTCGATTATTGTGGGCGTTTGGTTACGATAAATCGCGATAACCCGTATTATGAACCACATGTACCTTTGTGGGGAAGGTTTAGCTAAGCCCGAACCGCAGCTCCTAAGGCCCTGGAACCTCCGGGGTTGTACCAACCTGAAGGGGAAGAGAAGACATGCCACTGTCACCAGCTGATGTTCACAACGTCGCGTTCAGCAAGCCGCCAATTGGCAAGCGCGGCTACAACGAAGATGAGGTGGATCAGTTCCTCGACCTCGTAGAAGACGCGCTTGCCCAGCTACAGGACGAAAACGAAGACCTGCAGGCACAGGTCAGCGACCTGAACTCCCAGGCCAAGGCGGGTGCTGGCGCCGGTGCTGCTGGTACCGCGACCGCAGCTTCTGCTCGTACCGATGAGGCCGCTTTGCGCAAGGAGATTGAGGCCAAGCTGCGCGCCGAGTACGAAACCAAGCTGGCGGATTCCAAGTCTGAGCTCTCCCGCGCTAAGGAAGAGACTAAGAAGGCGCAGGAGCAGGTTAAGTCGGCCCAGGCTGAAGCTTCCAAGGCACAGGAGTCTGGTTCCGCTGCTGCTTCCTCTTCCGCGGACCTGAAGGCAGCCCGTGAGGAGGCTGCTCAGGCGAAGAAGGATGCAGAGGCGGCCCGCGCAGAGGCAGCACAGGCTAAGAAGGAACTCGAGGCCTCCAAGAAGGAAAACGACGAGCTGAAGAAGTCCGCTTCTGCAGCTGGTTCTTCCAAGGCTGGTGCCGCAGCTGCAGGTATTGCAGGTGCCGGGGCCGCTCAGACCGCCGATGGTCTGGCTACCCCAGAAACCCACATGCAGGCCGCCCGCGTTCTGGGTCTGGCACAAGAGATGGCAGACCGCCTCACCTCCGAGGCTCGCGCGGAGTCCGAGTCCATGCTGTCTGAGGCACGCACTGCCGCTGAGAAGCAGCTTACCGACGCCGATTCTCGCTCCAAGGCTCAGCTGGCAGAGGCTCAAAAGAAGTACGATGCTCAGCTGCAGGACGCAGATTCCCGCTCCAAGAAGCTGGTTTCTGACGCCGAGGCTAAGGCAAAGCAGACCGAGTCCGATGCTTCCTCCCGCGCAGAGGCTCAAATCCGTCAGGCAGAGGAGAAGGCTGCTTCCCTGCAGGCGGATGCCGAGCGCAAGCACACCGAGGTTATGAACACGGTCAAGCAGCAGCAGACCGCACTGGAGGCTCGCATCTCCGAGCTGCGCACCTTCGAGCGTGAGTACCGCACTCGCCTGAAGACCCTGCTCGAGTCCCAGCTGGAAGAGCTGGAAACTCGCGGCACTGCCGCACCGAACGGCGAAGCTGGCAATAACTAAGCCCTCCCGTACTTCCTAGCGCCCCCGCCACCGCGGCGGGGGCGCTATTGTTGTTTTAGACAGGCGTACCTCATCTCGTCCCAGCCGAAAGGAACCATCGTGCTCGTTGCCGCTCTAGTTCTAGCCCTTGTGGCTTTCGTGGCCTTGGTGAACTTCGTCATTTCGGGAGCCGATTGGTCGCTCTATCTTGTCTTCGCCGCTGCTGGTCTGGGACTCGGGTTTTTCATCTTGGACTGGGCGCATAAACATCGTACCGACAAGGCTCGGACAGCAGAAAATCCTGAGCAGGAGTCTTTGCGTGGAGCCCTCCGCGAGGACTAACGCAGCAAGCTCCGCACCTTGTTTGAGGCACGCCAATTAGGCGCACAAGGCGCCTTATCTCGCGGGTGAGTCCTAACAGTCAGGCGGTTGCCACCTAATCTGTCCGTTTTCTCGGGCAAGCCGCCCGCGCAATGGCGGGGCATTGGGATCGTCATCATTGGCGCCATTATGATAGGCGCAGGCTGTGGATAAGTTCGCGATGTTGGTCAATCCGCCGTGCAACCACGGATCCAAATGGTGAATTTGGCATTCGTCGGCAGGCTTAGCGCATCGCGGCCAGGGGCAGACGGGATTTTCTGCGCCCGCCATCAGCCTTTGTTTGGCGTTGGCAAAACGCTGCGTGCGATATAGATTCACTGCTCCTTCATAGGGGCTTACTAGGGTGATAAGTCCATGCTCTTTAAGCGTGCGGCGCAGGTACTGCGCACCCGTAAGGGTCGCCCCGTTGGTCATCTGCAGGGTGATTTCCTCACCGTCACCGTTGACGATGCGTACGTAATCTTCCAACCGCACGGTAACGTTCGTTACCACAGCGCTTCGTTGCGCCGTATCGCTGCCGAAGAAGGTATCTTCCACCACGTCTAGAGGCTTTTTGTCTTGATTCTCCACTGCCGCGTGGAGATCTGCGATAAACGATGACGAGCCGTCGATCGCAAGCGTCCACGGTGCATCCTTTCGGCGGATGATCCGCACGCCCGGCTTTACTTTGCGCTTTTTCTTCGGGACCTTGGACTGGGCCAGCTTTTCTAGTGCCCCTGCTGTAGCTTTGGTGGTGCACAGTTGTTCGCGGAGAACCCAGGCGTCGAAAAGCGTAGGCATCTTCCGCGCATATTTTTCGATGATGGATAAAGCAACAATGGAATGTCCATTGTGCTGAGCGCCTTCGATTGCGCGCCGCCGCTTCCTAGTGAACTTGGTCGTTCCGCAGTACGCCTCCTTCAACAATGCCAACTCGCGGGCCGTCTTTTCGGCGGCGCCCCGCGCGCGGAGGTCATCCTCAGACATGCCTGTGCACCCGAGGACGATGTCCATCCCGGGTGCCATGGCTGCGAGGTACGTATCTAGCGCGTTCACGAGTTATAATTTATTGTCCTGCGCAAGCCCCCACAAGAGAAAATTTTTGGCCTGTGGATAACTTATTGTGCGCGAAGATTATCGGGCGCTATACTATGACCTACATGCGAGGATCCGGCCATCACCGGGGAGTAATTCAGAAGAACAGCCCTCGGGCCCAGTAGAACTGAACGGGTGGGACCGTCAACTCCTTCACCGAAACGAAGCGGAGCCTTCGGGCTCAAGCAGGGTGGTACCGCGAGCCTTAAAGGCGCGTCCCTGCACCGAGCTAAGAGTGAAGGATAATGATGGCGAAAAAGATTTACCCCAAGGTTGACATGACCGGCGGCTCACACCGCTTTCCAGATATGGAAGAGGAAGTCCAGAAGTACTGGAAGCAGGACGATACCTTCCATGCCTCGCTAGAAAAGACCAAGGACTGCCCCGAGTACATCTTCTATGATGGCCCTCCATTTGCTAACGGTTTGCCTCACTATGGTCACCTGCTGACCGGCTACGTGAAAGATATTGTCCCGCGCTATCGCACCATGGCTGGCAATTACGTTCCTCGCGTCTTCGGCTGGGATACCCACGGACTGCCCGCCGAGCTGGAAGCGGAAAAGCAGCTGGGCATTACCGATAAGGCGCAGATCGAAGATATGGGCTTGGAAAAGTTCAACGAGTACTGCGCCAAGTCCGTGTTGGAGTACACCGACGAGTGGGAAGACTACGTTAACCGCCAGGCCCGCTGGGTGGACTTTGAAAACGGCTACAAGACCATGGACATCAATTACATGGAATCGGTCATGTGGGCGTTCAAGGAACTTTATGACAAGGGCCTTATCTACAAGGGCTTCCGCGTCCTGCCGTACTCCTGGGCGGAGCATACTTCCCTGTCCAACCAGGAGACCCGTCTGGATGATTCCTATAAGATGCGCCAGGATCCGACGCTGACAGTTACCTTCCCGGTGAAGGGCGCGCGTGAGGGAAGCGCGGCGGAAAAGACACTGGCAGAGCACCCCGCGCTTGCCGACGCCGCCTTCCTCGCCTGGACCACCACCCCTTGGACCTTGCCTTCTAATGAGGCATTGGCGGTCCACCCGGAGGTCACCTATGTGCTGTTTAAGGCTACTGAGGGTGATTTCGCTGGCCGTACCTTCATCATGGCGGAAAACCTGCTGTCCACCTTGGAGAAGGAACTGGGTGAGGCCGAGGTACAGGAGACCTTTACCGGTGCGCAGCTCGAGGGATTTACCTATGAGCCCATCTTTGGTTTCTTCCCGGATCTGCGCAACGCCTACCAGGTTTTGATCGCTGATTACGTCACCACGGAGGACGGCACCGGTGTGGTACACCAGGCCCCTGCGTTTGGTGAAGACGATATGAATACCACCAACCAGTACGACATCGAGCTGGTTATCCCGGTGGATGAGGACGGCAAGTTCACCTCGCAGGTTCCGCCCTATGAAGGCCAGCTGGTCTTTGATGCGAATAAGGACATCATCAAAGACTTGAAGGCTGCTGGGCGAGTGGTGCGCCACGTGACCATTGAACACTCCTACCCGCACTCGTGGCGCTCGGGCGAGCCGCTTATCTACATGGCGCTGCCGGCCTGGTTTGTGAAGGTGACCGAGTTCCGCGATCGTATGGTAGAGCTCAACCACAATGACATCGAGTGGCTGCCGGAGCATATCCGGGATGGCCAGTTTGGCAAGTGGCTCGAGGGCGCGCGCGACTGGAATATCTCTCGCACCCGCTACTGGGGTGCTCCTATCCCGGTGTGGATGTCCGATGATGACAACTATCCGCGCATGGATGTCTACGGCTCCTTGGATGAGCTGGAGCGCGATTTCGGCGTCCGCCCGGAGTCGCTGCACCGCCCGCATATCGATGAGTTGGTGCGTCCGAACCCGGATGATCCGACCGGTAAGTCGATGATGCGCCGCGTGCCGGATGTGCTGGACTGCTGGTTCGAGTCTGGTTCGATGCCTTTTGCGCAAAAGCACTACCCATTCGAGAATAAAGAGTGGTTCGAAACTCACTCGCCGTCTGACTTCATCGTGGAGTACTCCGGTCAGACGCGTGGTTGGTTCTATGTGATGCATGCGTTGTCCACTGCGCTTTTTGATCGTCCGGCGTATAAGAAGGTCGTGGCTCACGGCATCGTGCTGGGCAACGATGGTCTCAAGATGTCGAAGTCCAAGGGCAACTATCCGAACGTCAACGAGGTTTTTGACCGTGATGGTTCGGATGCCATGCGCTGGTTCCTGATGTCTTCGCCTATCCTGCGCGGAGGCAACCTCATCGTGACCGAGCAGGGCATTCGCGAGGGCGTGCGCCAGGCTATCCTGCCTATCTGGAATGCCTATACTTTCCTGCAGCTCTACGCAGAGAAGGAAGCAAAGTTCGACACCAGCTCCACGCATGTTCTCGACCGCTATATCCTGGCTAAGACCCACGATGTCGTAGCCAATGTGGACGCGGCGCTTGCCGATACTGATATTGCCACGGCAACCGAAGAAGTGCGTCTGTTCGCCGACGTCCTGACCAATTGGTACGTGCGCCGTTCCCGCGAGCGTTTCTGGGAGGGCGAGGATACCCACCCAGAGGCCTTCAACACCTTGTATACCGTGCTGGAGACTGTGACTCGCGTGGTGGCGCCGCTGCTACCGCACGTGGCGGAGGTTATCTACCGCGGGCTTACCGGTGAGCGTTCGGTGCACCTGGCCGACTTCCCGCAGGCTGCGGACTACCCGTCCGATGCAGATCTTGTATCCGCGATGGATGCTACCCGCGCGGTCGCTTCGGCGGCGTCTTCGGTGCGCAAGTCCAATAAGCTGCGCAATCGCTTGCCGCTGCCCAAGTTGACGGTAGCCCTGGAGGGGGCACAGCGCTTGGCGGACTTCGCCGATATCATCCGCGACGAGGTCAATGTTAAGGAGGTCGAGCTTACTGACGACGTCGATTCGGTAGGCACCTTCCAGGTTGTCTGTAACGCGAAGGTCGCCGGCCCGCGGTTGGGCAAGGACGTGCAGCGCGCCATCAAGAATCTCAAGGCGGGCAACTACGATCGCCGCGGCGATGAGGTTGTAGTGGACGGCGATATCGTGCTTGGCTCGGATGAGTACACCGAGCGCTTGCAGGCGGCGAATCCGAAGTCGACCGCGCGTATCGAGGGCCTCGACGGTCTTGTGGTGCTCGATACTGAAGTGACCGAAGAGCTTGAGGCTGAGGGCTGGGCCGCAGACGTCATTCGCGGTTTGCAGGACGTCCGTAAGGCTTCCGGGTTTGAGGTCTCTGACCGCATCGCTGCCGTACTTTCTGTCCCAGAGGATAAGAGGGCGTGGGCAGAACGTCACGCCGATCATATCGCCGGTGAGGTACTCGCCACCGATTTCCAGGTGACCACCGAGGCGCTCGATAGCGCGGAAGTGCACGAGGTAGTGAAGGGGGTTAGTGCGACCGTCGTTAAGCAGTAGCAGACTAGCCACCACCTAAAAGAAATTGCCCAGCCGGAATGGCTGGGCAATTTTTATGAGTGATAGGAATTAGCGGACCGGGCCGGGCAGGTGGGCGCGCCAGCCGAGGACCACGTTAACCAGGCAGCACAGTGCGAGCACGGCGCCAATGAGGAAAAGGGTGCTAAAGCCGAGCAGCGGCGCGAGGGCGCTGAAGGCCATGGGGATAAAGAAGCCGGTATAGGAGACCGAGTAGTAGACGGCGGTGAGGCCGGCGAGTTCTTCTGCGCGGGCGATGCGTTGGACCTCGGAGAGACCGGCGACAAGGGCGAGGCCGTAGCCTGCGCCCATGACCGCTGCGCCGGCGATGCCCAGCGGCAGCGAGCGAGTATGGGAGGCAACCGCGCCGAGGATGGTGCCCACAGTGATAACGCCCATGGCAACTGCGGAAGCGCGGGCGGAGCGGCTGGTATCGATGACCTTGCCGAGCATCTGGATGCCGACGCCGCAGCCCAAGGTGATTACGGTCATGAGTCCGGAGAAGGCGATGGGGGCATCGCCAGCAGATTTGGAAAGAAGCTGGGGAAGGAGGGCATAGGCAGCACCAGCACAACCGAAGACCCACGGGGCGACCGGAAGAACGATTCGCACGAAGCGGCGGTGGGCTGCAGAGGGAATATGCAGCATGCGCAGCATGTCGCGGATGCTTAAGTCAAGGAAGGTGTCTTTTACCGTTGCGCCACGAGGCGGGCGGGTTTCCGGGGTCTTCATCAGCCAGATGGCGGTGGCGACGGTGAGGAGGATGTGCAGGATATACGCCAAGTGGGTGGGCCACGGGCCCCATTGGGCCAGTACCGATGCGAGGCCGGCGCCGATGAGGAAGCCTAAGGTCAGGCACATGGAGGCGTGGCGCGGCCCGGCAGCTGGATCGCCGCCGGCGCGGGTGATGAGCTCTGCTACCCACGTGGAGCCGACTGCCATGACGATGCCCAATGCCAAGCCGCACAGGATGCGGCCCACGGCGATGACTAAAGGCTCATTCGGCGCGATGGATAGCAAGAACGAGCCTAGGAGCGATAGGGGAGCAGCGGGCAACATCGTGGGGCGGCGCCCGATGTAGTCCGAAAGCGGGCCTGAGATGAGCAGCGCCGGCACGATGCCGAGGACGTAGGCAGCTAAGAGGCCATTGACGGTGACCTGCGAGAAGTGTGATTGCTCGCGGTACATGACCAAGAGTGGAGTGAACTCATTGCCGCCCCACGCCACAGCGACCATGCTGCCGGCGACGGGGAACCACGCGTTCTTAGAAAAGGTTTCAGTCATAGTTGACTCTTTGAGTTGGTTAGGTGGGTGTCCAATGCGGAGAAGTAGGCCTCGAGATCGCCGGCGCGGAGGGCATTGGCAAGCGTGCGGTGCTGATCCACGAAGGTTCGGGCACGGGCGACGTTGCGGCCAATGGCCTTGGCGGTAAACCGCTGCTGGCGCTCGCGTAGCTGGTGGCCTAGACCGGCTAGCAGGCTATTGCCGCCGCCGTCCATGATGATCTGGTGGAAACGGGCATCGAGATGCGTATATGTGTGCAGATACTCGCCATCAAGCGCAGTATCTTGCTCCGCGATTATCGCATCGAGGTCATCGGCAATGTCCGCGCGCTCGGCATCAGGCAAAGCACAGATTTTTTCCGCGCAATGCCTGTCTACCAGCAGGCGCGCCTCATAGACCTCGCGTATTTCCTGCGGGCTGATCGGCACGATGAGCGCACCCCGCCTGGGGTAGAGCTGTAAAAACCCTTCGACTTCGAGACGCAGGAAGGCCTCGTGCATTGGGGTGCGGCTAATTCCCATTTCGGTAGCCAGGGAGGCCTCGGAAAGCATCTGCGAGGGCTCGAAGGAGCCGTCGATGATCTTCTCTTTGACGAAGTCATAGGCGCGCTCCGCGGCGGGCTGCATTCGTTCATTGGACATGCATCCATCTTGCATGCAAGCTTGCATGCAAGCAAAAATATGAGTGGGATTTGTGGGGAAAGAATCTAGTTATGCAATCGTGTGACGTGGCGCGTATTCGGGTCGAAGAGTAAGCCATGGCCCATGCCGACCCAGCCGATGAAGGGGGCGTCGGCAAGCGTGTGCGGGGTGTGGACGTGCCCAAGGATCCAGGCATCGGCCTCGCAGGCCTGTAGCTCAGCCACGGAAAGCGGCAGGCAGGTGCCTTTAGAAAACTCACCGGTGACGGAAGAATGTAGGAGGCCGAGGACGGGGCCGTTGCTGCGGCGGGGTGGAAGCTGGAGGCGGCGGGGGTCCGGATCGGTGGCCACCGCTGCGGTTAGAACCGTGGTGTTTCCTATGTGAAAGGTATGCACCTGCGTGCCGTGGACTGTGACCTCGGGCGGGAAGTCCAGGTTGTGGTGGGTATCGTGGTTGCCGGAAATGAAGTGGACTTCGCTGAACAGAGTGACAGCATGGGCCATAACGGTGCGGGCCTGAGGCACAAACTCGGCCAAGTTAGCGTTGCGGTCAATGATATCGCCCAAGCACACGCACGCCGTGGCCCCTCTATTGGCGGCAACCTCGAGTGCCTGCAGGGCCCAGTCCAAGCCGGGGGCGCCCGCGCGGCCTAGGTGCAGATCGGCAAAGACAAAAATGCTAGCGGGCATGTACGGCCTTTCGGTTTTGCCACCACGTGATAGCTACCAAGACAATTGTGGACGTTCCGACACCGATGAGCGTCATAGCCATGGCCTCGGCACGGTGTCCTTGATCGAATTGGTTCATAATCCACGGAGCCAAGAGGTTGACCTGGCTGGGGCGAATGAGCGAGGACATGACCAGCTCGCGGATGCCTACGAAGAAGGCGAGGAGCCAGCCAGCGAAGATGCCAGGAGCAAGCAAGGGCAGGGTAATGCGCCCAAAAGTTTGCAGAGTTGAGGAACCCGAAATCGCGGCGGCCTCGTACATGGTGGGGGAGATGGACTCGGCTGAAGTCTTGATATTTTGAATGGTCATGGGCAAAAAGAGCACCGTAAAAGCCATGACCAGCATGCCCATCGTGCCGTAGGGCGACCAGGGCAGCCAAGGAGAGTTCCACAGCAAAATAAAGCCAATGGCCAGCACGATGCCCGGCACGGTATCGGGGGCGACGGCCAAGAAATCGCTCAGCTTTGCGCCTATGAAGCTTTGGCGGCGGGTGAGCACCGTGACGAGGACACCTAGTGCTACGGCAGCGGTGGCGCCAAGGGCGCCCAGGCCGATGGAGCGAATCAGCGCTTCCTGTGCGGTGGGCATCTGCACAACGATGGAGAAGTAATCGAAGGTGAGGTTATCGAGCGTAGGTGGGGCCGAGCGCAGGATGGTCATAGCGGACAAAGTGATGGAAAGATAGGGAATGATCACCGCGGCCGAGACGATGACTGCGGTAATGAGTGCGCCGAGGATAGAGCCGACTGGGCTGAGGCGGATGAGCACGGGGCGGCTTACACGTCCGCCGCCGGTGAGATCGTGGCGCGAAATCCACTGTTGGAATGCCCACGCAGCCACGCCAATGGCAAAGAGAACCGAAGAGGACGCCGCGGCGCTGGAAAAGTCGAGAGGGTCGATGGTGACGTCTTCATAAATAGAGGAGACGAGCACCTTGTATCCGATGGCATTGCCCAGCGTAACTGGGGTGCCAAACTCACCGGCGGCCTTGATGAAGATGATGAGTGCACCAAGGGAATAGGGCCCAATAACATTCGGGGCGATGATGCGCACGGCCTGTTGCCAGCGGCTCGCGCCGGCTACCTGGGCCATCTCCAGCGTTGACGCTGGAATGCAATTCAGGCAGGTGCGCAGGATGAGATATAAGAAAGGGAAAAGCTCCGCGGCCATGATGAAGGCCATGCCCCACACCGAGTAAATGACATCGTGGGCGAGTTTGCCGGCGCCGTGGCCGAGAAGCATCTCTGCGACACCACCGCGGCGGGTGAAATCCATCCACGCCATTGCCGCCGCAAAGGGCGGGGTCATAAACGGGATCATGACGGCGATCTCGATCCAGTTGGCCGAGCTAAAGCGCGTCCACGCACGTAAAAAAGCGAGCGGGGCGGCCATGAGCGTGGCAAAAGCCACGACCAGCACGGACAGCAAGATGGTATTGCCAAGGATGTGCAGCATGCCCGGTTGGACAATGCTGCCTAGGGCTGAGGGCTCATCGTGGTAGCCCACGGCCGCGTTGACCAACACGGAAGCCAGTGGTGCGGCGACGAGGGCGAGCAAGATGAGAAGGACCCCGTAGATACCAAGGCGACGTTGTGGAGTGGTGGTGGAGCTCATTGGTTACTTCAAATAGCGCTTGGCAAAGGTTTCCTTGATGTCCTTGGACTGAGAAACCAGGCCATCGAGGTCATCGTTGAGGGTCTTAATCTCATCCAGCTTCGGGCCGTTTTTTGGAGCGATGTCCTTATTGGCCGGAATCATGTTCTTGGAGGCGGAGATTTCTTGTGCCTCTTCGGAGAACATGAAGTCCACGAAAGCCTCTGCGGCTTCCTTGTTATCGGAGGACTTGAGGATCATGACTGGGCGCGGGGTGACCGTGGTACCGGAAGTAGGGATGGCGACCTCGAGCGGCTCACCCTTTTTCTGCGCGGAGTATGCGGAGTAGTCAACGCCGCCGAGGACGATGCCACGGGAACCGGAGGTGACCTGGTCGAGCGCTGGGCCATTGGCACCTTGGACGATCATGCCGTTGTCAAAGAGCTTGTCAAAGAGGTCCCAGGTCTTCTTCTCGCCCCATTGGTCCACCATGGCCGCGATGAGGTCGGCTGCGGTACCGGATTCGCGCGGGTCCGGCATGATGATTTGGTCTTTGTACTTCTCATCGGTGAGGTCCTCCCAGTCTTTCGGGGCCTCGTCCACGACGTTGGTGTTGGTTACCAGTGCCAGAGCCGAACCATCGCGGCCGGTAAACGTGCCGCTTTCCGACGCCCACTTGGGCTCAGTCTTGTCCGCTCCCTCCGGCGTGTACTTTTCAAGGGCGCCGGACTTGTCCTGCTTGCTAGCTGCCGCCCACGAGGCGAGGTAGACGACGTCAGCCTGCGGGTTTGCTTCCTCTGCCTTGAGCTTGGCGGTGATCTTTCCGGTGGTGTCGGCAAAAACATTGACGTGGACGTCGGTCTTTTCTTCGAAGGCCTCCACGAGGGCGTCGGTAAGACCCTGCGGGTTAGCGGAGTAGTAATCCACCTCGCCGGATAGACCTTCAGGCGCCTTCCACTTCTCAGCAGAAGAGGTGGACTCGTCGGTGGCGGTTTCGGTGCTGTCCTCAACGGACCCGCAACCGGTCAAGGCGAGCGCTCCAGCAGCGGTGGTGGCGATGGCGGCAGTAAACTTTTTGGTGAACATGTGTGGCTCCTATGCAGAAAGAGAAGATGGATAGTTGAGGTAGACGGTCTCGCCGCGAGTGATGCGGTGCGGTGAATATGCCACCCACGGCTCCTCGGCCCCGGGAACATTGCAGCGCAACTCGTAGCGCCCACCGATGTAGTGAGCGCCAAGAACCTGCGCCTCGACCCGGCGCGGGGAGGCGCCGGTGTCCTCCTCCGCAGTGGTGACGGTGAGATTTTCTGGACGTACGCTGGGTAGCTGTGGGTGGCGGTTCATGGTGCCTACGAAGCCAGCGATGAAATCGGTGGCCGGCTGTTCGTAAAGGGTGACCGGATCCGCGAATTGTTCGATATGGCCCTGATTCATAACCACGACGCGATCCGACATGGCAAGTGCCTCGGCTTGGTCGTGCGTGACGTAGATGACCGTCAGCCCCAGCTCCTGTGCCAGCTGGGTGAGCTCTGCGCGGATTTGCACGCGCAGCGCGGCGTCGAGGGCGGACAGCGGCTCATCCATAAGCAGGACATCTGGATTAGAAACCAACGCGCGGGCGATGGCAACGCGCTGCTGTTGGCCACCGGAAAGTTGGTTCGGCCGCGCCTTCGCCTTGGAAGCGATGCCCACCATGTCCATGCAGGCGCGGACCTTCTCGGCCCGCTGGCCTGCCGCCACTTTATTGCCTGGGGTGGTCAGCGGAAACTCGATGTTCTTTTCCACTGTCATGTGCGGCCACAGTGCGAGGTCCTGGAAGACCATCGAAAGCCGGCGCTTATTGACGGCCACGTTGGTTCGTGGACCAAATACCTCCATCTCTCCGAAGGAGATGGTTCCCGAGTCAGGCGTTTCTAATCCGGCTATGCAACGCAGAAGGGTAGACTTGCCGCAGCCGGAAGGTCCGAGAATAGAGACGAATTCACCGCGGTTGATGCTCAGATCGGTCTCGTGGAGGCCCGTATTATCGGCGAATTCGCGCGTAACGCCGCGCAAGATGACGTGGGGTGAGTCCATAATCAGCGAAATACTTTCTTCAAGAAATAACCTCAAAAAAGATAAGGCCGTAATATTGCATGTGGGTGACGTGAAGATGGAAAGAAATAAAAGCTTTAATTAACGGCACGCAAACAGCCAGGAGTGCATGAAGGGGTGCGCCTATTAGACTGGGCCGCATGCAACGCTGGGTTTTACATATCGACATGGACGCTTTTTATGCATCTGTCGAACGGCTGACCCGGCCTACGCTGCAGGGGCGTCCCGTTTTGGTGGGAGGCACCAGTGGGCGCGGTGTGGTGGCCGGCGCCTCCTATGAGGCGCGCGAGTACGGCGCGCATTCGGCCATGCCGATGTATCGCGCGCAGCAGCTTGTTGGACTTCGCGCGGTGGTAGTGCAGCCGCGCCGGGCGGTGTATGCGGCGGCCTCGCGGCGCGTTTTTAACATCATCGCGCAACACGTGGAGGTCATTGAGCAGCTTTCTATCGATGAGGCTTTTATGGAACCCGCCGTCCTAGAAGGGGCGAGCGCGCAGGAGGTCAAGCGCTGGGCTGATGAGCTGCGCGCGCTCATTCGGGAAGAGACGGGTCTGCCGTGCTCCATTGGGGCGGGATCGGGCAAACAATTTGCCAAGATTGGATCGGGCGAAGCGAAGCCTGATGGCACCTTTGTTATCCCAGCGGAGCGCCAGCTAGATATGCTGCACCCCCTTGCGGTGAACAAGCTGTGGGGAGTCGGACCGGTGACCGGAGCGAAGCTCAAGTCCATCGGCGTAGAAACCATTGGGCAGCTAGCGGCGATGACGCACAAGGAAGTAGAGATTTCCATCGGCAGTGTGGTGGGGCTGCAGCTGTGGCAGCTGGCCCGCGGTATCGATGACCGCGAGGTGGCGCCGCGGGCTATTTCAAAACAGATCTCGACCGAGCACACCTACCCGAAGGATCTGCAGACCGCCCCGGAGGTCGATGCAGCTATAGCCCGCGCAGCGGAAGGCGCGCATCGTCGCCTGCTCAAGGACGGCCGCGGCGCGCGCACGGTGACGGTGAAGCTGCGCATGGCGGATTTCCACATCGAGTCGCGGTCGACCACCTTGTCGTACGCGACTGACGACGCCGCCGTGCTCACCGCCGCTGCCTTCAAGCTTGCCCGCTACCCAGATGAGCTGGGGCCTATCCGCCTAGTGGGGGTGAGCTATTCCGGCCTAGAAAGCGCACGCCAAGACGTGCTTTTCCCAGAGCTAGATCGCGAGATCGTGCGTCCTGCGCCGGCAGATACGGATTATGAAACCGGAGTCAGTGATGACACGGTGCCCGGCCCCGCTGCGCCTCTAGCCACGCCGACTGTGGAAGAGGAAACCGATAACCACTGGCACGCAACGCAAGACGTTTACCACCCCGACTACGGGCACGGTTGGATCCAAGGAGCTGGCCACGGGGTGGTTAGTGTGCGCTTTGAAACCCGTGCGACGGGGCCCGGACGCACCAAATCCTTTGCGGCCGATGATCCTGCGCTCGTTCCTGCGGATCCGCTCGATTCGCTCGATTGGCAAGACTGGCTCAATAGCGAATCCTAAACGTCTAGTGCATTTATTCCTGCACAAAGAGCTCCGCGGGATCGGTGCCGGTGGCCAGTGCCGCCGCGAGCAGGATTCGCGCCTGGCCGGGGCGGAAATAGCCGGCGCTGGTGGCACCAAGTTTCTCGAGACTAGCGCCACCGCCATCGCCACCGTAGGACAGCGCCGTCGGGCCGTAGGGCGTGCGGGTAGAAATGACTATGGGGAGGCCGGCGTGGAGGGCGTCGGCAAGCGCGCGGCCCATCTCTTCACCCATATTTCCAGAACCCATGGCCTCAATAACGAGTCCGGCGGCGGGGGAGTTTACGGCGGCATCAACCAGCAGGCGGCCAGCCCCCGGATAGGCTGGGATAATCTCTACCGGGTGCGGCGCTAGAGGGGCGGGGCCCAGGTGCGGGGTGGTGCCGGGAACCTGCATAGATTCGAACCCGCGCAGGTCACTGGTGTGCCGCTTGCGTGCACCGCGCGCCGGGATGGTCTCACCGCCAAAGCAGAGGAATACCCCGGGCTCCCCGTTGGCGGCAAGATCGCGTGCGTCGCGCAGATTGCTGGGGCCGTCGGCCTCGGGGTGATCGTAGGAACGCTGCGCGCCAGTGAGCACGATGGGCTTTGTGTCGCCGCAGAAGATCTCCAGCGCCAATGCGGTCTCTTCCATCGAGTCGGTGCCATGAGTGATGATGACGCCGCCAATATCCTCCCGCGCCGTTTGTGAATTGACCACCGCAATGAGCTCATCGAGGTCCGCCAAGGTGATAGAAGAGGAGTCGAGCTGGCGCAACTCCACCACCTCGGCGTCGATTTCAGCGGCGAGGTCCGCGCCGGAGACGGTGGGAACCAAGGAACCATCGGCCACGGTGGTGCACGCGATTGTGCCACCGGTGGCGATCAAAGCAAGTCGGGTCATGCACCCCAGGTTAAAGAAATCTCGGCCCACGCGGCGGGCGCAGCACGGAAAAAGCTGGTGCAGCTGTAAACTGATGGGAGTTTAGTACCCAGACGTGAGGAGTTAGAAGTGAAATTCCGCAAGTTTAGCGCCGCGTGCCTCGCACTGACCGCGGCCACCGCCTTGGCCGCCTGCTCTTCCGACGACGAGCAAGACGATACCGCCGCAACCAACACCGAGACGCAGGAATCCGCCTCCTCCGATGGCGATTCCGCAGCCCCGTCGCTGCCGTCCCCGGCGGACCTCAACGCTATCTTGGCCAAGGCCACCGACCCGAACGCCTCTGAGCAGGAAAAGACCGCCACCGTGCAGGGCGGCGAGACCGCGCCGGAAATCTTTGACACCATGGCACAGTCCAAGGCGGAATCCGGCGCCGAGTTTGAGGTCGTTGATCCCGTACTTCCGGGCTATGACCCACAGTCCGTGCTTACCACCGTGAACTTCACCACCGCCGACGGCCAGCAGCAGACCGCTGACCAGGTGGAATTCGTCTACGAAGATGGCACCTGGAAGCTGTCGAAGGCATGGGCTTGCACCCTCATCCAAAACACTGTGCCGCCAGAGCAGGTTCCGGAGATGTGCGCGGATACCGGGGCGGGTGCCTCCGCCCCCGCCCCGGCTCCGGCCGAGGGGGATGCGGCCCCCGCCGAAGGCGATGCCCCCGCCGCCGGCGCCGAGCAGGCCCCAGCCGAGGCCCCTGTAGAAGCCCCGGCCGAGTAGCTAGGAAAAGTTCAGCTCCGTCAGGCTCGACTGCACCACGCGCAGATCCGAGCCGGCGGTGCCATAAATGACCTTCGTGTCAAAAGACACATCACCGCCCACAGGCAGCGGTTTGGTCAGATCCACCGTGATGCTGCCCTTGGATTGGGTGCTGGAGTCCTCTACGTTGAGCTCTTTGTCCTCCAGCTCCGTACCCTGGGCTTGACCCTCAAAGGACAGTGCGCCTAGCGACGGCCTCTGTTGTACCTCCACGTTGAGCTTCACGCGGTCCCCATCGATGGAATCAACCGTATAGCGAGTGGTCTGCAGCAGGGTGGACTCGCCGGTAACACGCGAATCCACCGTCCAGCTCGCTCCCTTGCCTACCTCCTCGGAAGGGAAAACCACGGGTAGGGCCGTCAGCTTCATAATCGCCTGTTCGACGGCGCCGCGGGCCTCATCCGTAGCGTCTTGGGGTGCGGCCAAGCGCAAGGAGTTCATCTGGCCTGTATCTTGGCCGCGCCAGCCAAATTGGAATCCCTCAGCGGAGGAGACGTCGGTGTCTCCCGAAGTTTCCGGGGCACCGGCCGTGACAAAGGCATTGCGGGTGGCCGGCAACTGATCTTCAACGTCCTCGCTGGCCTTATCTACCTTGGCCGATAGTGGCAGGGTAGTGGTGGTGGATTCGACGCCGGAGGCCTGAAACTTCTCGGCCGCGGACTTTTTGAGCAAGTCCTGCGAAAAACCCTCGGTAACGCGGTAGTTTACGTCCTGCGTGGAGTCGATATCCCGGTATTCCAGGAGCTTTTTCTCCCCAGAGCCGGGGTTGTCTACGGTGACTCGCGGGGCGTCGATAGTAAGGCCCACGGGCTGTTCCACCGCGGGGCCCGGCTTCTCATAAGAACACGCCGTAAGTGCTACGGCGGCTGTGGTCAGGGCTGCAAAAACTTTGACTCGAAACACGCTTACCAAAATACCGGACGCTCCGGTTTAGAATAGACCGGGTGAGCCAAAAACGAAGGAGTAAGACAGGACTTATCGCTGCGGTAGTCATCGCCGTGGCGTTGCTAGACCAAGCCGTGAAACAAGTGATGCTCTCCATCCTCACGGAGGGCGAGCCCCTGCCGGTCATTGGGGATTGGTTCCGGCTTACCCTGCTTTTTAACCCTGGCGCCGCCTTTTCCATGGGCGGGGAGGGTTCTACGTGGCTTTTTACCACCATCCAGCTGGTCTTTGTGCTCGGCGTGGCCGTTGCGTCCCCGCGCATTACTCATGCCGGCCAGGCCGTGGGGCTTGCGCTTATTGCCGGCGGCGCGCTGGGGAATTTCGCCGACCGCATCTTCCGCGCGCCCGGCTTCTGGTTTGGCCACGTGGTGGACTATATTTCGGTCGGTTCTTTCGCCGTGTTTAATATTGCGGATGCGGCCATTACATGCGGTGTGGTGCTCTTTATCATCACCATGATGCTGGAGGAAAGGAAGGCCGAACATGAATAGGCAAATGCGTAGCTTTCCAATCCCCGAAGGCCTTGAGGGCATGCGTGCCGACGCCGCCCTGGCCAAGCTCCTTGGCCTTTCCCGCAGCGCCACCGCGCAGTTGTGCGCCGAGGGCAGCGTGACCATCGATTCCCAGGAGCTGAGCAAGTCCGAGCGGTTGACCTCCGGAAACGTGGTCTCGGTGCTTTTGCCGGAGCCAGAAAAGCCGCTGCTGCCGCGCGAAGAGCTGGTCGAGGGCATGGACGTGCTCTACAGCGATGCCGATATTATTTGCGTGCATAAGCCGGTGGGCGTGGCCGCGCACCCCAGCGTGGGCTGGGACGGGCCGACTGTCATCGGCGGGCTGCGCGCGGCTGGCTATACTGTGGCTTCATCCGGCCCGACCGAGCGCCAAGGCATCGTGCACCGACTCGATGTGGGTACGTCTGGCGTGATGGTCGTGGCTTCTTCGGAGCGCGCCTATTCCGCGCTCAAGCACGCCTTTAAATATCGCAGTGTGAAAAAGACCTACCATGCCGTGGTGCAAGGCCTGCCGGATCCTATCGAGGGCACCGTCGATGCGCCCATCGGCCGCCACCCCAAGTCGGGCTGGAAATTCGCCGTGCTTGACGACGGCAAAGCGGCCGTCACCCACTACAGCCTCATAGAAGCATTCCGCGAGGCCAGCCTCAACGAGGTGAACCTAGAGACCGGCCGCACCCACCAGATCCGCGTGCACATGTCCGCCACCGGCCACCCGTGCGTGGGAGATCCTATGTACGGCTCGGATCCGAACCTGGCCAAGCGTCTTGGGCTCGAGCGCCAATGGCTGCACGCGGTCAAGCTCGGCTTTACCCACCCCGGTACCGGCAAGTGGTTCGAGATTAAAGCACCGTACCCGGCTGATCTCGAGCACGCTTTGGAGGTTTTGCGGGGATGAGGAGGGTCTACCGGCGGCGTCGGCTAGCGGCCTTGGCAGTGCTCGCGGTGCTTTTTCTTGCCGCGCTTGCCCTCTTCGGCGCCTTGGGGACTCAGGCTTCTTCGCAGGTGCAAGGAGACCAGCTCGGCCCGGATGGGGAATCGCGCGGGGAGTATATCGCGCGCGTGTCCGGCAGCGATATTCCAGACGCGCCTGCCTACGCCCTTGTCACCTTCGACGAGGAATTGCCGCCCGTGGCCGCCGCGGCCGCCGTTGCCGCGGCCCCGCGCATGGACGCCATCCTCATTGGCTCCACCGCACCCATCGACGTCCCGGAGCCCACCGCCGGCGAGGATCGCGCCGCCGTCATCCAGCGCTCCTTCGACCGCATCGATGCCTCCTACGGGCAGCGACCCAGCACGGTGAGCGCCGCCGTAGTGTGGGGTACCGGCGCCCAGCTTGCCGACGTCGCCTCTACCCCCTCCGTCGCCGCCGTGGAACCCGCGCCCGCCGACGCCGCCTGGGGCAGCTTCGCCATCCGCCCTCCCAGCTAATATCGCCCTCCTTGGGTCTTGCGGCGCGCATTGCCTACGCAGCGCTTTTAGCATCAGGGGCATGGAACACATTCGGGTTTATATCGCGGCGCTCAACTCGGCGATGGACATCCTCGCCGAGGCCGCTGACGCGTCCCCCGCAGACCTTACAGCCGCAGGCATGCCCGATGCCGCAGGGGAATCTATTACACAGCTCGCGCAGGTCTACTTCGGCCCTACCAGCTTTCGCCGCCGCCAACGCCGCGCGGTGGATGGGGCGTGCCGCAACCGCCATTCGCTGCCGACGCTGGAGGTCATCGAAAAGCATGCCCGGCGCGCACCCACCCAAGCCCGCGCCTGGGCCCTGCGCGCTGAGCTTACCCACATCGCCTGCGATACGCGGGAGATGGACAGGCGTGCCCGCAAGAAGCTGCGCGAGATGCGCGCGCCACGCGACCCCAAGCCTGGCGTGAGTTTGCGGCGCCGTGTCGCAGGAAAGCCATGGACGCTTTCTATCACCGGTCCTTCCGCGCTAGTTGCAGAACTTCACCAGCATGCCGGCTCGCTTGCCAACGTCGCCTCTTTCTTCCGCACCGGCACCAGTGCCGCCACCTCTACCGTGCGCACCAATGTTGTGGTGCCGCTGGATAAGTTGGTCGGCGTGGCCCATGGCAGCGACGATGTGGTGCTGACCATGACCAATGGCGCTCAAATTACCGGTGCAGAATTAGCCCAGCGCGCCCTAGCCGAGGAGGGGTTTATCACCCTGCTCCATCCCGTGGAAGGCCCGGTGAACCTGTACCGCATGCGCCGCGGGGCAAACTGGAAGCAGCTCATGATGGCGGCGGCGGAAAATCCCACCTGCCCAGTCAAGGGCTGCCATAAGCCTGCCGAGGAGTGCCAGGTTCACCACATCTTCAGCTGGGCCGGCGGCGGGTGGACGAATGCGAAGAACCTCACCACCGCCTGTGCCTACCACAATGGCCGCAACGACGAACACCGCATCGGCCCGCCGCGCAACGGCCGCTTCGAGCGCACGGCCCGCGGGGTGCGCTGGGTCAACCCCTGGGATCCGCCCCCGCCCGACCTCATAGAAACCGGGCCCACCACGTGATTTTCGCGGCGTCACTGCGGCGTCGCGCGTTGTGGCGATCGTAAGCTAGGACCATGGCCTCAAAGCCGCCCTTTTCGCAATGGATGCCCAACTACAAGTTTGCCTATATCGCCGCGTGGGTCGCGGTGGTGGTTTCCGGCATCGCGCTTCTTATCGGCCTTGTCACTGGCGTCACCTCGATGACGTTGGTGTTTTCCGGGATCGTGTGTGCTTATGGCATCTTTCTCGTCGCAGTGATGCCGCGCTGGGCGCTGCGGGCGGAAGCAGAACGTGCGGCGCGCCGCCGTGCCCGCGCCGCTCGCGAGGAACTTAAGCGCTCCTAGCCATGCGCACCAAATCGGTTACGTAAATCGCAACGGCCACGCCGATGATGCCGAAGCCGATCCAGCGGTGCGCCGAAAAGTGCTCTTGGGTAACAAAGAGAGCCCACAGCATCTGCATGATGGGGGTGAGGTATTGGAGCATGCCGATCGTCGATAAGCGCAGCGTCCGTGCGCCCTCCGCAAAGCAGAGAAGCGGCAGCGCGGTGATCAAGCCAGCGCTGACCAAAAGCAGCGCGTGGCCGATGCCCTCGCTAGCGAAGGTGCCCTGGCCGCTGCTTTCCAACCACAGGATGTAGCCCACCGCCAGCGGTGACATCACGAGCGCCTCCGCTGCGACTGAGACGGCCGAGGACACCCGTACCTGCTTTTTGAGCAGCCCATAAAAGCCGAAGCTGAAGGCCAACAGCAGCGAAATATACGGCGCTTGGCCGGTAAAGAACGTCAAATACAGCACCGCGATGGCCGCAACGCCCACCGCGCCGGCCTGCCATGGCCGCAGTCGTTCCTTCAAAAACACCATGCCAAGGGCGACCGACACCAGGGGATTGATGAAGTACCCCAGCGCCGCATCGGCTACGTGGTTGCTATTAATCGCCACCACGTAGGTGCCCCAATTGACCGTGATGAATACACCCGCGGCTGCGAGCCAGGCCCACGTACGCTTGTCCATGCGCACCATTTCGCGCCACCGGCCGCCGAGGAGCAAAAATCCCGTAACCAACACCGCGGTCCACAACACGCGGTGGGCCAAGATTTCCAGCGGCGAGGCCGGCAGCAACAGAGGGAAGAACGCGGGGAAAAATCCCCACATGATATAGGCGGTGAGAGTGTAGAGCATCACAAAATAATAGCCCATTTTGACCGCCCCGCTATGATGAGCCGCATGGCCAAAAACTCCTCCTTCGTCCACCTGCACAACCACACCGAGTTTTCCATGCTGGACGGCATGGCCAAGGTCGATATGCTGGCGGACGAGGTGGTTCGCCAAGAAATGCCGGCCGTAGGCATGACCGACCACGGCAATATGTATGGCTCCGATGCCTTCTACCGCCGCATGACCGGTGCCGGTATCAAACCCATCATCGGCATCGAGGCGTATATGGCGCCCGAATCCCGCTTCAACAAAAAGCGCGTGCTGTGGGGCACGCCGGATCAAAAGCGCGACGACGTCTCCGCCTCTGGTGCCTACCTCCACCAAACGATGATTGCGGAGAATGCCACCGGCCTGCGTAACCTTTTTACCTTGTCCTCGCTTGCTTCCTACGAGGGCCAGTTGGGCAAGTGGCCGCGCATGGACGCCGAGCTCATCGCCGAGCATGCCGACGGCATCATCGCCACTACCGGTTGCCCCTCTGGCGACGTCCAGACCCGTCTGCGCCTCGGCCAGTTCAACGAGGCGCTGGAGGCCGCGGCCATGTGGCAGGACATCTACGGCAAGGACAACTTCTTTTTGGAGTTGATGGACCATGGGCTGGACATCGAAAAGCGCACGCGCGATGGCCTGCTAGAGATCGGCCGCAAGCTGGACCTGCCGCCGCTGGTGACCAATGACTGCCACTACGTGCTGGAGTCCCAGGCGCCGGCGCACGAGGCGATGCTGTGCGTGCAGACTGGCAAGACTTTCATGGACCCGGACCGCTTCAAGTTCGGCGGCACCGGTTACTACATTAAGTCGGCCGCGCAGATGCGCGAGACCTGGGACGATATGATTCCAGACGGCTGCGATAACACACTGTGGATTGCCGAGCGCGTACAAGACTACGGCGAGATCTGGGAAGAGCACACCCACGACCGCATGCCTATTGCTGACGTCCCTGAGGGCCACACCCCAACCTCCTGGCTCACCCATGAGGTGATGGAGGGCCTGCAAGCGCGCTTCCCCGGCCGGGATGTTCCGGAGGAGTATATCGAGCGCGCCAAGTATGAGATCTCCGTCATCGAGATGAAGGGCTACCCATCCTACTTTCTCATCGTGGCCGAGCTCATCAAGCATGCGCGCTCCGTGGGCATCCGTGTGGGGCCGGGCCGTGGCTCGGCGGCCGGCGCGCTCGTCGCCTACGCGCTGACCATTACCAATATCGACCCGCTGCAACACGATCTCCTCTTCGAGCGGTTCTTGAACCCAGAACGCCCGTCCGCACCCGATATCGATATCGACTTCGATGACCGCCGCCGTGGCGAAATGATTACCTATGCGGCCGAGCGCTGGGGTGAAGACAAGGTGGCGCAGGTGATTACCTTCGGCACGGTGAAGACCAAGCAGGCCATTAAGGACTCGGCCAAGGTGCACTTTGGTCAGCCCGGCTTCCAGATGGCCGACCGCATTAACGGCGCGCTGCCGCCTGCCATCATGGCCAAGGACATTCCGCTCAAGGGCATCACGGACCCAGATCATGAGCGCTACTCCGAGGCCGCGGAGGTCCGCCAAATGGTGGAATCCGACCCAGATGTGAAAAAGATTTATGACACGGCGCGGGGCTTGGAGGGCGTCGTCAGGCAGGCAGGCGTGCATGCCTGTGCGGTGATTATGGCCTCGGTTCGCCTCATGGACCACATCCCCATGTGGAAGCGCCCGGCCGACGGTGCCTATATCACCGGCTGGGATTACCCGGCCTGCGAGGCCATCGGCCTGCTGAAGATGGACTTCCTGGGCCTGCGCAACCTCACCGTTATCGGCGATGCGATCGAAAACATCAAGCGCAACCGCGGCGAAGAAATCCACTTGGAGCAGCTGCATGCCGACGACCCCGAAGTCTCCAAGGTCTATGACCTGCTCTCGCGCGGCGATACGCTAGGCGTCTTCCAGCTCGACTCCGGCGGCATGCAAGAGCTGCTCAAGCGTATGAAGCCAACCGGTTTTAAAGATATTGTGGCATCCCTTGCGCTCTACCGCCCCGGCCCGATGGGTGTCAACGCCCACTGGGACTACGCGGACCGCAAAAACGGCCGGAAGGAAATCACCCCGATTCACCCGGAGCTGGAAGAGCCGCTAAAGGAAATCCTGGATGAGACCTACGGCCTCATTGTCTACCAGGAGCAGATCATGCGTATCTCGCAGAAGGTCGCCAACTACACGGCCGGCGAGGCAGATGGCTTCCGTAAGGCGATGGGTAAGAAGAAGCCCGAAGTGCTGGCCCAGCAGTACGACAAGTTCTGGGGCGGCATGCAAGAAAACGGCTACTCCAAGTCCGCCATGGATGCGCTTTGGGGCACCATCGAACCCTTCGCGTCCTACGCGTTTAACAAGTCCCACGCCGCGGGCTATGGCTTGGTGTCCTTCTGGACGGCCTACCTCAAGGCTTACTACGCACCGGAATACATGGCCGCGTTGTTGACCTCGGTGGGCGATAAAAAAGATAAGTCTGCCATCTACCTCTCGGACTGCCGCCACTTAGGCATCAAGGTGCTGCCGCCTTCCGTCAACGAGTCCGAAGAGGACTTCCAGGCGGTGGGAGAGGATATCCGCTTCGGCATGGGCGCTATCCGCAACGTTGGCTCGGAAGTGGTGGAGTCCATCATTAAGTCTCGCCACGACAAGGGTGCGTTTACCTCCTTTAGCGATTATCTGGACAAGATCGATCTCGTCGCCTGCACCAAACGCGTGACAGAAGCGCTCATTAAGGCCGGTGCTTTCGATGACTTGAATCATCCGCGCAAGGGCCTGATGCTCATCCACGAGGATGCTGTTGACGCGGTGCAGACCACCAAAAAGGCCGCAGACAAGGGCCAGTTCGATCTCTTCGCCGGAATCGGCGGGGGAGGGGATGACGAGTCCTCCAATGCTTTTGCCTTGGATATCCCAGAAGATAATTGGGAGCGCAAGCACGAGCTCGCCCTTGAGCGCGAGATGCTCGGCCTGTACGTTTCCGGCCACCCGCTCGATGGCTTCGAGGAGGCGCTGGCCGCGCAGACGGATACCCCGCTGACCAAGATCCTCAACGATGAGGTGCACAACGGCCAAGAGCTCATTATCGGCGGCATTATCTCGGGCGTTGACCGCCGCTTCTCCAAGCGCGATGGCTCGCCATGGGCCATCGTCACGGTGGAAGACCACAACGGCGCGCAGGTGGAAATCTTGGTATTCAACAAGGTCTACTCGCTCGTCGCTCCGCAGATTGTGGAGGACAATATCATCTTGGCGCGTGTGAACGTGAAGGTCCGCGATGAGCGTCGCTCCCTGTTCTGCTCCGATATCCGCGTGCCGGACCTCGGCCCTGGCGGTGGCGCGGGCCTCCCGCTGCGCCTGACCATGCGCACGGACCAGTGCACTATGGAAAACATCGCCCGGCTCAAGCAGGTCTTGCTTAAAAACCAGGGCGAGTCGGACGTGTACCTCGAGCTTGTCGACGGCGCCGAGTCCACCACCATGATCCTCGGCGATCACCTCCGCGTGGAGCGCTCCGGCAACCTCATGGGCGATCTTAAAGCCACCATGGGTGCGGGCATATTAGGCTGAATTTAATCCCAACGGCCGGCGGCGCCTTCCACTAATCTAGACAGCACAGTCTATATCGATGGAGGAAACCTGATGGTAAACAAGATCCGCACCACCCATGTCGGCTCGCTGCCGCGCACCCCGGAGCTTCTGGAAGCTAACCTGAAACGCGAGGAGCTGCCAGCCGCGGAGTTTCAGGGAATTTTGGAGGCTGCGGTAGCGGACGTCGTCAAGCGGCAGATCGATCTCGGCCTCGACATCATTAACGAGGGCGAGTATGGCCATATCACCTCTGGCGCGGTGGATTATGGGGCGTGGTGGAATTACTCGTTTAGCCGCCTGGGCGGGCTGACGATGACGGATACCGACCGCTGGGAATCGGCCGAGGTGGTGCGCTCCAAGCCGGGTGAGCCGCGGCTGACGTCGTTTATTGATCGCCGCGACCGCGCGCTGTTCTCGGAGGCCTATAATGATCCGGATTCTGGCATCTTCACCGGCCGCGCCAAGGTGGCGAACCCAGAGTTCACCGGCCCTGTAACCTACATCGGCCAGGACGAGGTCGCCGCCGATGTTCGCCTGCTTGCCGACGCCCTCCCAGCCGGCACCCCTGGCTTCATCGCCGCTCTGTCGCCTGGCTCGGCCGCGCGCCTGACCAACCGCTACTATGACGATGAGCATGAGCTGCTTGCCGACGTCGGCCGCGCCATGCGCACCGAGTACCAGGCCATCACCGATGCTGGGCTTACTGTGCAATTCGACGCACCCGACCTGGCCGAGGCCTGGGACCAAATCAACCCGGAGCCGTCGGTTGAGGACTTCCGTGGTTTTATCCGCGAGCGTATCGATGTCCTGAACGATTCTATCGCCGGCCTGCCTAAGGAACGAACGCGTCTGCATATCTGCTGGGGCTCCTGGCACGGCCCGCACGTTACCGACGTGCCATTTGCGGATATCATCGAAGAAATCCTGCGTGCCGAGGTAGGCGGTTTCTCCTTCGAGGCCGCTTCGCCGCGCCACGGACACGAGTGGCGCGTCTGGCAAGACCACGCGTTGCCGGAAGGCACGGTGATTTACCCGGGCGTGGTCTCGCACTCCACCAACGCGGTCGAGCATCCGCGCCTCGTGGCAGATCGCATCATTCAATTCGCCGAGGTAGTCGGCCCCGAAAATGTTATCGCGTCGACCGATTGTGGTTTGGGCGGTCGCCTGCACCCCCAGATTGCATGGGCGAAGCTGCAATCCCTAGTGGAGGGCGCTGATATCGCTACCCGAGAACTCTTCTAAAACGCGCAAAGCCGCTCCGGAACTCCGGAGCGGCTCAATTATTCAGAGTTTAGAAGCGCACGCCCAGCTGCTTGAGGGCATTCTTCATCGGCTCTAGCACAGCCGGGTTCACCCTGGCAACCATGTTGAGAGCTTGCAGCAGCGCAGCGACGAGGCTGGCGGCTACGGTAACCCAGCTCATGACCTCGAGGAATTTCTCCGGGGTGGAAGAACCCCAGATGGGAAGCTTCTCGAGTGCCTCAATTTGGCGCTGCTCCGCCTCTTGGCCCACGCAGTCCGGCTCCTTGGGCATGCCGGAAGAACCGTAGCCATTGGCAATGCCCTGCATGAGCTCCTGCGGGGTGCGGGCGGAAGATCCGAGCTCGCCGTTCTCAATCTTCTTGAGGTGCTCTTCCTTGGCGTTGTCGACCTCGGCCTGGCACTCAGCCGAAAGTTGCTTTGGCTGCTCTTCTGCGGCAGAAGCAGTTGCTGGTGCGACGAGACCTGCTGCCACGGCGGTGGCGGCGACGAGCGAAATGCTGAGACGGTTGCGCATGGTTCTCCTTCGAGTGAGAGTTATTAGCCTCAAATAATTTCGCAGGTAAATCCCGGAAGGTCTATGGCAAAAGCTTGCGCACCTGCGCCGGCAACAGCGTGTAGAACTCGTCGACGGTCTTCGGCAGGAAGCCCAGCGCCCCGCCGATCAGGGCACCGAGACCTATCAAACCGGCCACGATTCCGATACCGGCGGCGACGCTGCTGCCGCTGCCGCTGCTGCTGCTGTTGCTGGAACCGTTGGAGCTGCCGGATGCAGCAGGGGAGTCGGTGTCGTCGGCAAGCAGGTCCTTGACGGAGAACACGGTGGTGGTGCCGGATACCTCGTTGCCGGCGATAAGGAGGGCATCGTCGGTGGGGGAGTCTGCGGCGGGGACAAAGGCTAGGCCCTCGGGACCGAGGTCGCCGGCCAGGGTCGTGGCTGCGACATCATTTTCGTCATAGTCAACGGAAAAATCGCGATTATTGACGTAGGTGACAAACTTTGCCTCGGCGGGGGTGGTTACGTCGTAAACGAAGATGCCGCCCACGCGCTCCGCGCCGATGAAGGCGTAGGTGCGATCGCCAACCTTGCCGATGGTCAGGGCCTCCGGCTCTGGTCCCTTGTTATCGGAGCGGTCATCGAAATCCGGATCCTCGTTATCGGCGTTGAAGTTAAGGCCGGGCATATCCTTGGTGACGTTCTCGAAGTCCGAACCGGAATCGAAGACGACGTGTCCCTCGGCGTCGTAGATGCTAAAGGAGCGCGAGCCATAGGAATACAGGCCATCGAAGCATTCCTTTTCTTCGTTCCAGCCAGAAGCGTTGGTGAGCTTGAGGTTTCCGGCGAACTTCTTTTCCTCGATGCCCTCGGGAAGCTCGAGGTCATCGCAGACCTTGCCGTCCTTTACTAGGTCCTTGAGCTCAACTTCGTCGGTATATCCGCCCCACTCGCGGGCATCGCCCTCGTTGGCGGTGGCGAAATAAGTCTGGCCTTCTGCCTCGAAGGCGCCGATGGAGTCCGGCATGGACAGGCCCTTGACCGGGATGGTGCGCAGCTCAGCAACGTCATCCTTATTGGACGGATCCAGCGGCACCTCGGAGTGGTCTGCAATATGGGCGGGGATAACCTGTTCTACGGTGGCGGACTCGATATCGATGACCGCGATGGCGTTGTTTTCCTGCAACGTGGCATAGGCTTTGCCGTCCGCAGAGGAAATGTATTCCGGCTCAAAGTCCCGCGAGGGTAGGTTGTGGTGCTCGGAGGGGCCGAAGACACGGATTGAAGGGTCGAGGTCGGCGGTGTCAAAGGCGGTGAAGTCGGCCGTGTGGACGTCGCCAAGCGCGGGCGCCGCGACGTCCGCGGGCAGGCTGATGACGGAAATGGAGCCCTCTGGGTCCTTGAGGTAGGCGGTGCCCTCGGCGTTGAGGGCGTCGGAAGGCTCGCCCTCGTTGGCTACCAGCGCGTGGCGGCCGTCGGTGGTGAGGTGTACGTTATCGGGCAGCGCACCCACGCCCACGCGTCCGAGCTCCTGGCCGGTTGCGGCGTTGAAGAACAGCGCCTCGCCGTTGTCGGTTTTATCCGCCTGCTGTACCGCGGCGACGGCCAGGCCATCGGGGCGCACGGCCACAGAGTTGATTTCCTTGTCCCCGCCGGCGGAGATGGCGCCGATCTTGTGCGGCTGGGTGGGATCGGAGGCGTCGAGGATATCGATCTCACCGGAGCGCGCATTGACGGTGAGGACGCGCTGGGACGCGGCGTGGTAGGCGACGATTTCGGCGGCGGATTTACCCAGCACGCCGGATTCATGGGAACCAATGGGGGTCAGCTGCAGTGCGGCATTGGGCGCGGAGTGCTCGAGCACGTTATCCACAATGTGGGCGTGGGCGGCCGGGGCGCAGGCCAGGACGAGGGAGGAGGTAACGCAGAGAGAGATGCGCTTGAGCATAAGTATTCCTTTCTTGTGGTTATGTCCACTATTGCTGATGGAGGTAACGGTGCAACTAAAGGACAGTGAATTTCCAGTGAATGGGTAGACTGTCAAGACATGACTGATTCGACCATCCATGCATCCGATATCCAGCAGGCGCAGGCGCGGATTAGCTCGGAAATCGCCCCGACTCCGCTGCAATATTGCGCCCGGCTGTCGGCCGAGACCGGCTGCGAAGTCTACCTCAAGCGGGAGGACCTGCAGGACGTGCGCTCCTATAAGATTCGCGGCGCATTAAACGGCATGTCGAATCTGCCGCAGGAGCAGCGGGGCCGGGGAATTGTCACGGCGTCGGCCGGCAATCATGCGCAAGGCGTGGCCTATGCTTGCCGCACGATGGGCATCGCCGGCAAGATTTTTGTGCCGGAACCCACGCCGATGCAAAAGCGCGACCGCATCTTGGTCCACGGCGGCGACCAAGTGGAATTGGTGGTGGTGGGCGCCAACTTCGATGAGGCAGCTGCCGCCGCGCATGCCGACGCCGCCGAGCGCGACGCCGCCTTCATCGAGCCCTTCGACGCCCGCGACACCATCACCGGACAAGGCACCGTCGCGGCGGAGGTCTTGGCGCAGCTTTCGGCCAAGGGCAAGTCGCTCGATACCATCGTCGTTCCCGTGGGAGGAGGCGGCCTGATTTCCGGAATTGCCTCCTACATGGCGGACATGGCGCCGCAAACCCGAGTGGTGGGCATGGAACCGGAGGGGGCGGCGTCGCTAAGAGCGGCGTTTGACCATGGCGGGCCGGTAACGCTGGAAGATGTCGACCCCTTTGTGGATGGTGCCGCCGTGAAACGCTTGGGCACGCTGCCGTATGAGATTTTGGAAGCCAATCGCGAGCGGTTGAGCTTTGACACCGTGTCCGAGGGCGCGGTGTGTACGGATCTGCTCAACCTCTATCAAAATGAGGGCATCATTGCGGAGCCGGCCGGTGCGTTGTCGGTAGCGGGCCTGCACCAACTGGACCTGAAGCCCGGTTCGACGGTGGTGTGCGTGATTTCTGGCGGCAATAATGACGTGCTGCGTTACGCCGAGATCATGGAGCGCTCTTTAGTCCACCGCGGCTTGAAGCATTATTTCCTAGTGAACTTCCCCCAGGAGCCGGGCCAGCTGCGCCACTTCTTGCAAGAGATTTTGGGCCCGACCGATGACATCACGCTCTTTGAGTACCTAAAGCGCAATAACAGGGAAACCGGCGCTGCGCTGGTGGGCCTGCAGCTTAGCCGCGCCGAGGACCTCGACGGACTGTTAGGACGCATGGGCGAATCCAAGATCTCCGTGCAGTACCTTAAGCCCGGCACCCCCGAGTATGAATTCCTCGTGGCGTGATGCAGGAGTCTTATCTTCGCCCGGTAGGGCAGGTCGAACACGAAATTGAGATTAAACGTTCCCGGTTCATAACTCTCATACGCCGCGTAACTAACGAGGAAGAGGCCCGCGCGTTTATCGACGCCGCCCGCAGCCGCTTTCCCGACGCCCGCCACCACTGCTCCGCTTACGTCTACCACGTCGACGGCGCGAACCCGGTGGAGCGCTCCTCCGATGATGGTGAGCCCTCCGGCACGGCCGGCAAGCCGATGCTGGATGTGGTGAAGGGTTCCGGCATGCTCGATATATGCGCGGTGGTCGTGCGCTACTTCGGCGGCATCAAGCTGGGCGCCGGCGGGCTGGTGCATGCCTACGGCGGCGCGGTGAGCGAGGCCATGGAGAAGGTGCGCGCGGTAACCAGGGCGCGCCGGGAGCTTTATGCGGTGGAGTGCCCACACGCGACGGCTGGGCGCGTGGAAGCGGACCTGCGCGGGCGCGGCTATGAAATAACCGATACCGCGTATGCGGCCGCAGTGACCTTTACCGTGGCCGTGCGCCCGGGCGGGCTGGAAGAGCTGGAAGCAACGCTAGCAGCGATTTCACAAGGCCAGCTCGAGGCGGCAGAAGCTGGCAGCGCGTGGGTTGAGGTAGGATCCTGACCATGAGTATGCAGCAGCGACCGAATAACCCCATTGCGCAGCGCAAGCAGCAGGTGCGAAAGCACTCCCGCAACGCCGTCGTATGCGTGGCCGGCGGCCTCGGCGTGGGCGCAGTGCTGGGTGCGCTATCAGCTAGTTTCTGGGCCTGGATGTTGGTGGGCGCCATCGTCGCCGTGGTGGGTGGTGGCTATAACTGGCTGAAGATCCAGAAGATCGTCAACGAGAACCACAACCAGTACTAAATGCCGGCACCGCAACCTAGCGGCCGCCCCGTCCGGATTGATGCCTGGGTGTGGGCCGTCCGCATGTTTAAAACCCGGTCCGCGGCCGCGACCGCCGTGCGTGCTGGGCACGTGAAGATCAATGGCGAGGCCGTCAAGCCCTCCCAGCAGGTGGTGCCGGGCGACCGCGTGCGCGTATGGCGTAACCACCACGAGCATGACCTCGAGGTTTTAGCGACTGTCGCCAAGCGCGTGGGCGCGCCCGTGGCGCGCACTTGCTATACGGATCATGCGCCACCGCCGCCGCCCAAGGAGTTTATGCCGTCGGTTCCCGTGCGCCCGCGCGGTGCCGGTCGGCCGACGAAGAAGGAACGCCGCGACATGGAGAAATTCCGTGGCGGTTTCCGGTAAGTTGCCGAAACATACTGCGCGGCTAGTGGGCGGCGCGCAGGGCTTTCAGGCGCGCAGTAAGCCGCCGCTTGCGGCCGGGGCGGTCGCCCGATTCGGCAGTGGCCTCGATGTGTTGTTTGCCAAACTTGTTGAGCAGTAGGTCGTCGATAAGCCGCACCTGGCCCGGACGGAAGCGGTAGCGCATGGCGTCGTGGACGTGGGCAATGGCGGTGTCATCTAGCAGCTGCTCAAGCTGGCCCAAGTGGCGCACGCCGTTTTGCTCCAGGAGCTCCGCCAAGAAGCGGTAGTGCTCCGAGCGCGAGAGAGGGAAGCGGTTGCCCAAGATGATGGCGAGTACGCCCGGCAAGGTTTCGGCGGTGAGCTCGACGTCTTGGTCGGTTTCAGTATCCGGTGCCTTGAGCGCGGCGATCTCGTCGAATTGCTGGTCTGCAAGCTCGATAAGCCCCGCGGCCAGGGTAAACAGGCGGTCAACTTCCGGCGAGGGCGGGTTCGGTCCCTGCTTATAGCGGATATCGTGCTCAAACTCCGCCCACGCGTGCTGCAGGACGGTGCGAATCTGCACCTCAAAGGTCCAGCCTACGTAGGCGGCGAGCTCTTCCATCGCAGCCGCGCTATCTTCGGTCACGGTAAGCACCAGGTGGTGGGAGCCGTAGCCAAAGCCCCCGGAAATGCGGGTCTCGGCTGCTTTGTCAACGGAGCGTTCAACCTTAAAGGATTCACCAAAAACGTCTAGCGCTTCTGGAATTGCGGTGGAGTGATACAGGGTGACGCGTACTCCCATGACGTCGTGAATCTCGTCCCACGGCTGTAGATAGACAAAATCGCCATTCTCGCGGCGCTTTTTGGCCTTCGCCTTCAGCGAGGGCCAAGTCTTAACACGGGTAGAGACGCGGTCGAAGATGATGCCGGCGTCATTGAGCAGGTCCTCGATGGCGGTGCGGAAATCCACCGCGGCGGTGGGGTGGCTGCGTGCCCAGTCATGGTACTGATTGCTCAGCCGCGACATCCTACTTTCCGGCATAGTGCTCCTTTCATAACTCCCGCGGGAATCCGTTAGACCATACTAGCGGGCGTGGGTGGAGCACAGTGCGATGGCGCGGCACACGCGCGACGGCGTCGGCAGCCAGCCGGCGGGCATAGGGATCCGGCAGGTGCGCAAAAGCAAAGAGTGTGGCGGAGTCCGGCACCAGGTAGGTCAGTGAGTGCGATCGGAGGAGGCGGCGCATGTGCTTGTCCAGCACGGTGAAGGTCTCTGGGTGGGCAATCCAAGAGGAAATTGGCGCGCCGTGGGAGCGGACCTGCAGGCCGCCGAAACGGGCGGCGGAGGGAAGCTCGCAGGCCGCAGGACGGGTCCAAAAGCGCAGACCTTGCGAATCGAGCGCGGCGCGCTGCAGGTTATGCGAGGCGTGGTTCCACGCACGCCGCGCGGAGACATCCATGTCTGCGAGGCCGCGGTGGCTGAGCCGCCGAAAGGTCTGCTTGCCGGGAAAGACTAGCGCCATGGACAGGCTGGGGGAGAGTTGGATGGTGGCGAGGCAGTCGCAAAAGCCGTCGTCAGAAAGCCGCTGTTCTTTCAGCCACGAGCGGGCGAAGAGGGCCGGCAGCAGGTTTGCAGTGGTGGGGCGAGGCGAGCGCAGGGCGACGGTCACGGCGGGTTCTCCAGGAACGGTAGGAAGTGGTCGCCTTTATTGGACTGGAGAAACTGCCGTTTGGTTCCCGGGTAAGCCTAAAAGGGCGGCTCGGCATCGAGCTGGAGCTCGGCAAAGAGCTTATCGGCGGGCCAAATGTCGATCTCTTGGCCTTTGGCCTGCAGTTCTTCCGCGCGCTTTTCCTTGGAGGTCTTCTTTGCCCATTCGCCCACGATGAGCAGGGTGGTCTTTTTGGTGACGTTCTTTGCCACTTGGCCACCGCGCTCGGCGATGCCCTGCCACAGCACACCCTTGTCATAGGGTTCGAAATCGCCGGTGAGGGTGACATGCTGGTCGTAGAGCGCGCCTTCTGGGTCGGCGTCTGGGTTGGGCTCCGGGATAGTGTCCGGCGTGGCGACGGCCTGCCAGGGGGCAGGGCCGCTGGGCTTCTTTTTCTTGACGCCGGCTGCGCGGGTCTGGTCACGGAAATCGGTACCCGCGCCGAGGTCCGCGCCGGAGGTGGGGGCAGTGTGAGCACGCAGGACGGGCAGGATGGCTTCGGCGTCGAGACGGCCCAAGGTGAATTCGCGGGCGGTGAAAAGGTCGCGGATGCTGCCAGTGTGTCCAAAGCGCTTTGCCAAGCGGGCGATGATTTCGCCGGCCGCGCGGGCGTCCTCGGTGGCGTCGTGGTGGCTGAAGTCTGGCGCGGATAGATGGGCCGCAACGGTGGGCAGTTTGTGGTTTCGCACCGAAATTACCTTTGCCTTGGAGGCATCGCGAGCCAGAGCAAGCGAGCACGCCAGCGGTACGGTGGGCACATCGGCACCGGCGGTGAGCAGGCCGGAACGCAGTGCGGTGGAGTCGAACTGGGCGTTGTGCGCGACAAGCACGTCGCCGCCGAGGAAATCGAAGAGCTCCTTGGCGGCGTCGGCAAAAGCCGGCGCCCCTTCCACATCGCTCGCGGTAATGCCGTGGATGGAGACGTTGATATCCGCAAAGTGCTCGAGGCCAGGTGGAGGGGTGCACAGCCAGGAGCGGGAGTCGGTCTCTTGGCCATCGCGGAAGCGCACCGCGCCGATTTGGCAGATAGAGCCCCAGTTATCGTTGGCCGTTTCCACGTCCACGGCGGTGAAATCGAGGCCTGGGATGGTGGCGGCGGAGGAGGGGGCTTCGCCGCGCTGTGCGGCGGCGATGGCGCGGGCGACGGCCTGCGGGTCTTGGTGCGGGGCGAAGGCGATGGAGCCGGCGGCGCCAAGATCGAGGGTGCCAAAACCGGTGGCGGTCGGTTCATTCACGCGCACGGTGCCGATGGAATCAAGCGGGATGTCCTGCGTGGCGGGGGCGCCGAGGCTGGTGGCCAGCAGGGTGCGGTGGAGCACGAGTTTATCCGCTGTGACATCGATGAGTGCGCCGTGCGCGGGAAATGACACGAGGGGCCTTTCTCTAGGAATCGAAAACGGGCGGTTCAACCTGACGCAAGATCAGCGTTGAACGCGGCTGCACCGTGATCGTACCCTCTGCCTCAATGAGAGTTTCTTCCGCGGGGTAGCCACCGGAATCGGCGGTATCGACCATCAGCCGCCACGTGGCGCCGAGATCCTTGGTAGGCAGGGTGAACTCGATTTCGCCGTCGTGGGAGTTAAATATCATGATGAAGGAATCATCGGTGATACGCTCGCCGCGGGAGGTGGTTTCCGTGATGGCATTGCCATTGAGGTAGACCATGAGTGCTCGGCCAAAATCGTGATCCCAATCGTCCTGGGTCATGAGGCGCCCCGAAGGCACCAGCCAGGCGATATCGCGTTCCTTGACATCCGCGCCGAGCGGGCCGCCGGCGAGGAAGCGCTTGCGGCGGAATACGGGATGATGGTTGCGTATGGCTAGGACGCGCTTGGTAAAGCCCAGCATTGCGGCGGATTTTTCTTCCTCCAGCATGGACCAGTCCATCCATGACAACTCGTTGTCTTGGCAGTAGACATTGTTATTGCCGTTTTGGGTACGGCCGAATTCATCGCCGTGCGAGAGCATCGGAGTGCCTTGGGAGAGCAGGAGAGTGGTTAGGAAGTTGCGCACTTGGCGGCGGCGCAGCTTGCGGATTTCATCATTATCAGTGGGGCCTTCTTCACCGCAGTTCCAGGAGCGGTTGAAGGATTCGCCGTCGCGGTTGTCTTCGCCATTGGCCTCGTTGTGTTTGTCGTTATAGGAAACGAGGTCGCGCAGGGTAAAGCCGTCGTGGGCGGTGATGAAGTTGATGGAGGCGGTGGGGCGGCGGTCATTATCGGCATAGAGATCCGAAGAGCCGGTCAGGCGGGAGGCGAATTCACCGAGGGTAGCGGGCTCGCCGCGCCAGAAATCGCGCACGGTATCGCGGTACTTGCCGTTCCATTCGCTCCAAATGGGCGGGAAGTTGCCCACCTGGTAGCCATCATGGCCGATGTCCCAGGGCTCGGCGATGAGTTTAACCTGGCTGACAATGGGATCTTGCTGTACTAGGTCGAAGAAGGTGGCGAGCTTGTCGACGTCGTCGAGCTCCCGCGCCAAGGTCGCCGCCAAGTCGAAGCGGAAGCCATCGACGCGCATCTCCGTAACCCAGTAGCGCAGCGAATCCATAATGAGTTGCAATGAGTGCGGGTGGCGGACGTTGAGGGAATTGCCGGTGCCGGTGTAGTCCATGTAGTGGGCCTCATCGCCCTCGACAAGGCGGTAATAGGCGCCATTGTCGATGCCGCGGAAGGCAATGGTCGGGCCCATGTGGTTGCCCTCAGCAGTGTGGTTATAGACCACGTCGAGGATAACCTCGATGCCGGCCTGGTGGAAGGCGCGGACCATGGCCTTGAACTCAGAGACCACCTCACCCGGCTTCTTGGCAAAGGCGTAGTCATGGTGCGGGGCGAAAAAGCCGAAGGTGTTATAACCCCAGTAATTGCGCAGGCCCAAGTTGCGCAGACGATCGTCTTGCAGGAATTGGTGGACGGGCATGAGCTCCACGGTGGTAACGCCGAGCTCCTTGAAGTAGTCAATGACGGCAGGGTGTGCCATGCCCGCGTAGGTGCCGCGCAGCTCTTCCGGCACATCTGGGTGGGTCATGGTCATGCCCTTAACGTGGGTTTCGTAGATGACCTTTTCGTTATCGGGAATATGGGGGCGGTGGTCGCTGCGCCAGTCAAAGAAGGGGTTAATGACCACGGAGAGCATGGTGTGGCCGAGCGAGTCCTCCTCATTGCGGCCGGTGCCGGGTTCCTCGGCGTGGATGTCATAGGAGTACAGGGAGGCATCGCCGTCGAATTCGCCGTCGAAGGCTCGGGCATAAGGATCGACAAGGAGCTTGGAAGGGTCGCAGCGCAGGCCGTTTTCTGGTTCATAGGGGCCATAGACGCGGTAGCCGTAGCGCTGGCCAGGGGTGACATTGGGGAGGTAGATATGCCACACATGGGCGGTAACCTCCGACATTTCAATGCGTTCCTCATTGCCTTCTTTGTCAATGAGGCAGAGCTCGACCTTGTCGGCTATCTCGGAAAACAAGGCAAAGTTGGTGCCGGATCCGTCAAAGGTGGATCCCAGCGGGGTGGGTTTGCCAGGCCAGATTTGGCGGCCGTAGCGCTCGGTGGGCGTGGGGACTGCGTCCATGGCGGGAGTGTTCATGCCCACGAGCATAACCACTTTTTAGGCAGAGGCGCCGTGCTGAAGTCCTGCGTTAATAATGCGTACGCCGCGAATTAAGTCTCCGCGATAGTCCACCGAAGAAGCTTCGCCGGTGGTATCCGCCAGCTGGCGTTGGGATTGTTCCATTAGTGTGGCTCCGAGCACGAGATGAATGGCAGATAGGGCCGCAGCGCGCTGCGTGCTACCAGCGGACTGCGTGTTTCGGGCAGCAGCGGAGGTAAAGGCCTCTACAAGGCGGTCCCAGGCGAGCGCCTGGGGCAGGGATAGGCCTGCAATGACGACCTCGGCGCCGTCGCGGCGGGCGAGCAGTAAATCGCGCAGATTGAGGCTGAGCTCTTCGAGCGACTCCCCAGAAACGGGGGAGATAATGTCTTCTGCTAGAGCAGCGATGAGGGCTTGTTTATTGGCAATGTGCCAGTAGAGCGCGCCAGGGGCAACGTCGAGGGAGGAGGCAACGCGGCGCATAGTGACGTCGCCAAGCCCATAGGCATCAAGCAGGGCAGTAGCGGCGTTGATAATACTCTCGCGATTTAATTGCACTCTGGCGATTGTACGGGCTCGGTTAGCCTCGATGGTAGTTCACAGGTTCTTTTAATGGAGTCTCAATGTCATTTCCATCGTCTGGTTGTTAGTATTGCGAAGACAAATAGGAAGCTGCCCTTGGAGTGGCTTCACATTCGCAAGATTGATTCAGGAGCTTTCCCTTGTCCTTTTTGACCCCTGCAAAGAAGTCCCTCCTCGCAGTTGCGCTGGTTGCCCCCTTGGCGCTGGCTGCGTGCGGTTCGGATGATAATGACGATTCTAAGAAGGCTGCCGCCACCACGGCCTCCAAGTCTTCCGAGGTTAGGTCTGCAGACAAGTCCCAGGACAAAGACGCCGATAAGGACAAGAACAAAGATAAGGATAAGGACAAGAACAAGGAGCAGAGTAAGAACGGCGAGAAGAAGGACGCCGCAGCGAATGACGAGGGGGAAGAAGGCGAAGACGGTGCAGGGGAAGGTCCCGACCAGATGGCCAACCCGCTGAATAATGGCGAGGATCCTTTCGCGGGCGCAGAAGATATCAAGCCGATTGAAGGTGGCCAGAATGCTAATGATGCCGATAAGCAGGCCATCGAGCAGCTGGTGCGCGGTCAGCATGAGATTGACAATGTGAAGGAATACTTCAACTACATGCCGCAGCATGCCTGCCAGGCGGTGCGCGATGAGCAGTCCCAGGAGTTCAGCCAGTACCAGCAGTACGTCGATAGCCTGCCGAACCAGTCCTTTGGTGAATACGCCAACACCATGCGCCAGCAGGGCGGCGGCAACGGCGAGATTGAAAAGTTTGCAAGCCAGTTGGAGTCCATCCCGCAGTCGACCAAGCTGCAATCGGTCAACGACGTGGTAGTCAATGGCGATGATGCTTCCGCTACCGTGAGCGTGTCCAACTCCGAGGGTACCGAGACTTCCACCGTCCGTTTCCGTCGCGAGAATGGCAACTGGACCTTCTGTAACTAAGTTGTCTCTTTCCCGCCGTCGGTTACCCCGCACCCTTGGTTTTTGTGCGGGGTTACTCGTGTGTGCGCTCGCAGTCTACGGCATAGCGGGCGCAGTGTGGGGGCTTTTCCGGCCGACGCTTATAGGCCGCGAGATAGACGATGGCGGCTACGCCATTGATGCGATGGGCAATGCCCAGTTCATCGCTTTTATAACCTTTGCGCTCATCACGGGGGTGTTGGGGCTTCTTCTTGGTTTGATTGCATATCTGCGCAGGCAAGGGCGTGGCTTGTCGATGCTCTTGTGGGTAGGCGTGTGTGCTTTGGCAGGTGCCGCCTCGTTTTATGTATTTGGTGGAGTTACGGCCACGCATCCACCGAAAATCCCGGGGGAAGTTGTGGAGTTTGCGCCGAATTTCTCCCCGGCGATTGCTTGGGCGGTGGCGCCTTTCATGGCGATGTTCGCCTATTGGTCTACGGCTTTTGTCAGCGCCGACGAGGATTGGTAACCAGCCCGACTAAGGCCATTCCACCGGGGAGGCGCCGGTAACTTCGCGTGCGATGTCATCGATGCCGTGCAGGATGTGTTTGAGCCCGCGGCCTACGGCGCTAAAGAGCTGTGGCCGGGTAAGACCCGCAGCAGTGATGGTGGCGGCATCCATCCGCACTTGCAGGCCTTCGAAGGTGTGGTGACAAAATGCGACGGCGCCGTGGTGGGCGCGATTCCAATCGTTGCAAATGAGGAAGAGTCTGGTAAATTCCGCTTCTTCTAAGCTAGGGTCCCAGTGGCCTTTGATGATGAGGCTAGGCCCATTATCGAGGGCGAAGGCAAAAAGGACGTCATTGACCCACGCATAAATGGCAGTGGTGCCGTCGCTTTGAAAGCGCTGAATACCAATGAGCGGCAGCATTTCGGCTAGGCTATCGAGGGTGAAAGGTTCTAAGGGGGCGTCGGCAAGCGGAGCAAGCTCTGGTGCCGCCTCGCGGACGAGTGCGGGGTGGGACTGGGCGAGCAGATCGATGAGGACCTCCGCATTGCGCAGCGCTGGCAGGAGGAATGCTGCGAGCTGCTCGTGACTGGGAGAAATATCGGCCGGCAGGTAGCTGTGGCCGGATATACTCACGCCTTCGGGCTGGTCATAGTCCACTACCACTGCCGGTGAGAGGCAGTCATGATTCCACTCATTAGCCAGGTGTGTCAGATCAGCAATCTCGCTGAAATCGACGGCGCCGCGGGGGCTGGTGTGCAGGTGGAGTACCGGTTCTTCCAGCTGGTCTACAAAGATGAAAGTGGAGCCGCCGTCCGCATACGGAACCAGTAGTTCGCCGGAAGGCAGCGCCCAGCAGGAAATGCCATTCTCGCGGGCGATGGCATGGGTATGCGCGAGCAGAAGGGAGGGTTCATTCTCGCTCATCACTGCCACCACCTTAAAGCTGCGTTGGGTCCGAGTCTATCGTCCAAACCGGCCCCTTCGCTGGGATTTGGGTACTAGGATATTGGTTTAATAACAGGAATCCGCTTTGGAGAAGGGAGCCGGGAATGCTTCGAACCATCGATCTGCGGGGCCAAGATTTACGCCCCGCCCAGCTACGGCGAGTACTGCCTCGCGGTGGCACTGATGTCGCTGCCGTGGTGGATAAGGTAGCACCGATGGTTCATCGGGTGCGCGACGAAGGTGCGAGGGCCGCGCTGGAATACGGAGAGCTTTTCGACGGCGTGCGCCCGGCCCACCTGCGAGTACCCCAGGAAGAATTGGACCAGGCCACAGCCAGCCTGGATCCGCAAACGCGCCAAGCCATCGAAGTGGCGATCAAGCGGGTGCGCAAGGTACACGCCGAACAAAAGCCGGCCGCACACACTACTGAGCTCGAGCCAGGTGCCACGGTGACCGAGGAATTCCGTCCCATCGAGCGCGTCGGGTTATACGTGCCAGGTGGAAAGGCGGTCTATCCCTCTTCTGTGATCATGAACGCGGTGCCGGCACAAGAAGCCGGCGCGGAAAGCCTGGTGGTGGCCTCGCCGCCGCAGAAGGAATTCGGCGGACTGCCGCACCCGACGGTGCTGGCCGTGTGCCAGATGCTCGGCGTGGATGAGGTCTGGGCCATGGGCGGTGGCCAAGCTATAGCGCTGATGGCTTATGGCGATGATGACGCCGAGCTCGCACCGGTGGACATGATTACGGGGCCGGGAAATATTTTCGTAACCGCCGCCAAGCGCTTGGTGCGTGGGGTGGTGGGCACTGATGCAGAGGCCGGCCCGACCGAAATCGCTATCCTTGCCGATGAGACCGCTAATCCGGTGTATGTGGCTTATGACCTCATCTCGCAAGCCGAGCACGATCCTATGGCCGCGAGCGTGCTCATTACGACATCGGACAACCTAGCCCAGCGCGTCAAGGCGGAAGTGGAAGCACGCTATAGTGCTACCGCCAATGCGGAGCGGGCGGCCGAGGCACTGGGCGGCCAGCAATCCGGAATCGTGCTGGTAGATTCCCTTGATGCGGCCATCGCGGTGGCCAATGCCTATGCTGCCGAGCACCTTGAAATCCACACCGCAGAGCCGGAGGCAGTGGCTGGGCGCATTAAACACGCGGGTGCCATCTTTGTAGGGGATTTCGCGCCGGTGCCGTTGGGCGATTATGCGGCCGGTTCCAATCACGTGCTGCCTACTTCTGGTACGGCGCGATTTTCTGGCGGCCTTTCTACCCACACCTTCTTAAGACCAGTCAACCTCATCGCGTACGACCGCGCCGCACTGGAGGAGATTGCCCCGCACGTTATCGCTTTTGCGGAAGCCGAGCGTCTTCCGGCCCACGGCGAAGCCATCCGCGCCCGATTGGAGGAGAGCTAGATGACGGAATTGAAAGATCTACCCCTGCGCGAGGAATTGCGCGGGAAATCTGCCTACGGTGCCCCGCAGCTTAAGGTGGCTTACCAACTCAATACCAACGAAAATCCCTATCCTCCCTCGGAGGCGCTGGTTGATGACCTAGTCGCGGAAACCCGCCGCCTTGCCACCACGCTCAATCGCTATCCGGAGCGCGATGCGCTAAAGCTGCGCGAGGCCCTAGCCAGCTATGTTTCTGGGCAAACCGGTGTGCCTGTGAGCTATGAGCAAGTGTGGGCCGCGAATGGTTCCAATGAGATCTTGCAGCAGTTGTTGCAGGCCTTTGGCGGTCCGGGACGCAGCGTGCTTGGCTTCACCCCGTCCTATTCCATGCACCCCATTTTGGCGGACGGGACCCATACGCAGTTCCTGGAGTGCCCGCGCGATGAGGACTTTCGCATTGAAATGGACCGGGCGTTGGTGGCCGTGGCGCAGCACCAGCCGGATATTATCTTCGTAACCACCCCGAATAATCCCACCGGCGGCGTGACTGGCTTGGATGATATTGCCGCGCTTGCCGACGCCGCCCCTGGCATCCTCATCGTTGATGAGGCCTACGGCGAATTTTCCTCCGCGCCTTCCGCGGTGACGCTGCTGGACAAGTACCCCACGAAGCTGGTGGTCTCGCGCACCATGTCCAAGGCCTTCGACTTCGCGGGTGGCCGCCTCGGCTATTTCGTGGCGGACCCGGCCTTTGTGGAGGCCGTCATGCTGGTGCGGCTGCCGTATCACCTTTCCGTGCTATCCCAAGCGGCGGCCACGGTAGCGCTACGCCATAGTGCAGATACCCTCGCCACTGTGGAAAAGATTGCCGCCGAGCGCGAGCGGGTGGCCACTCGCTTGCGCGAACTGGGCTATACCGTCTTACCCAGCGAATCCAATTTCCTCTTCTTCGGCCGTTTTGCAGACCAGCACCGAGTATGGGAGCAGTTCTTGGACAGGGAAGTTCTCATCCGCGATGTGGGTATTGCGGGTCATTTGCGCATGACCGTGGGCCTGCCGGAAGAAAATTCGGCCTTTCTGGCCGTGGCCGAGGCTCTAGCGGATACAGTAGTGACGGATTAGCCGGCGGGAGGAAAGGAGTAAACGATGAGCAACCGCGTAGGACGAGCCCAACGGTCCACGTCGGAATCGCAGATTTCCGTGGTCATCGATCTGGATGGCACAGGAAACAGCGATATTTCTACGGGCCTGCCATTTTTTGATCATATGCTCACGGCCTTTGCCACCCACGGCAGCTTTGATCTGACGGTGCAGGCAGAAGGCGACGTCGAGGTTGATGCGCACCACACCGTGGAAGATACCGCCATCGTGCTGGGCAGCGCCTTGCGTGAGGCGGTTGGGGATAAGGCGGGCATTCGTCGATTCGGCTCCCAACTTTTGCCCATGGATGAAACCTTGGTGGAAGCGGTGGTGGATTTTTCCGGCCGCGCCTATTTCGTGATGAACGGTGAACCAGAACACCTGCAGTGGCAGACCATTGGTGGCCACTATGCCACGGTTATCAACCGCCACTTTTTTGAAACGCTAGCTACCCACGCTGCGGTAACTCTCCACCTCACTGTGCGCTATGGCCGCGATCCGCACCACATTACGGAGGCGGAGTATAAAGCGGTAGCGCGTGCGTTGCGCGGCGCAGTGGAATTCGATCCGCGCCAGACTGGCATTCCTTCGACGAAGGGAGCACTCTAAAACGCATGCGTTTTATGATCTTGGTCCTCTTCCTCGTCGCTGGCATGTTGGTGGGCGGTGCGTGGTCTGCCTACCAACAGGGATCGAAGGCAATGACAGTAGTAGCCTCTTTATTGGCCGCAATCACCGTGGTGGCAGCAATCTCGTGGATGGTAGGAGCGTTCGGTAAGTGAGCAATACCCAAGAATCTAATATCTGGAAGGTACCTGGATATACCGCGACCATGCTGGCCATCGCCGCAGCATTCGGTGCCTGGTCCATCCTTCTTCCGGTGGTGCCCCTAGCAGTCATTGACTCCGGTGGTTCGGCCACCTTGGCAGGCTCGTCCACGGGCATCTTCATGGCCTTTACCGTCCTCACCCAGATCATCTCACCGTGGCTGCTGCGCCGCTGGGGCTACCGCCGCGTGATGGCTCTATCTGCCTTCACCTTGGGTGTACCGGCTTTCGGCCATCTCTTGGGCACCGATGCTTGGGTAGTCCTGCTCTTTTCTGCCATGCGTGGCGTGGGATTTGGCGCGCTTACCGTCTCCGAGTCCGCGCTCATTGCAGAGCTTGCGCCGGTCCGCCTATTAGGCAAGGCAACCGGCATGATTGGCGTCTTTACTGGACTCGGCCAGATGGTCTTTTTGCCTTTAGGGTTGATCATGGCGGAAAAGCTGGGATATGCCTCGACGTATATCACCGCCGGCATCATTGGCTTCCTAGGGTTTGGCCTGTGCCTGCGCATTCCTAAGATTAAGGTCACGCTTGCCTCTGATACCGAGGATAAGCCGAACCTGATTCGCGTTCCCACGTGGAAGCTGGTGTTAGTCCCCGCATTGGCGTTGACTACTTTCTCTATGAGCTACGGTGCCGTGTCGTCCTTCCTGCCGCCCGCAGTGCAAGAACTTGATGCAGAGCGCGGCGCCAGCCTGGCAGGCATCATGCTATCCATCGTTGGTGGCGCCGCCATGATTTTCCGCTACCTCGCGGGCATGGTGGCAGACCGCGTAGGCACCCCAGGCCGTCTGTATATCCCGAGCCAGATCATGGGGATTGTGGGCGTGCTTGCTATCGCAGTGCCCCTCTACCTCGATGGCTCCGTGTGGTGGCTCGTGCTTGGTGCCTTCCTGTTCGGTGGCGCGTTCGGTATTGCCCAAAATGAGGCGCTGCTGTCCATGTTTGATCGCCTGCCGCGGGAGCGGGTCTCGGAGGCTTCGGCCATCTGGAATATCTTCTATGACGGCGGCACCGGTTTGGGCTCGACTCTTTTGGGCGCCTTGGTCGCCGGCTATGGCTATGCGGGGGCGTTTGGGGCCGGCGTGGCCATCCTCGTGGTTGGTTTGCTTATGACGGTGGCAGACTTTGTACTCGGGCGCACCCGGGTGAGCGAAACCAATGATATCCGGACGCGTCTGCGCCGTATGCGTAAGGTGTAGCCCATGGCAAAGACGGTTGCATTATTGGATTATGGTGCGGGCAACGTGCGCTCGGCACAGCGCGCATTGGAGCGAGTGGGCGCGGAAATCGCCGTAACCGCAGACCCCAAGGTAGCGGTGGAAGCGGATGGGCTTCTAGTTCCTGGCGTGGGTGCTTTTGATGCGTGCATGCGCGGGTTGCACACGGTGCAAGGCCCGAGGGTCATCGGCCAGCGCTTGGCGGGGGAGCGTCCGGTGTTGGGCATTTGCGTAGGCATGCAGGTGCTTTTCGACGCCGGAGTAGAACACAACCTAAACTCCGCTGGTTGCGGCGAGTGGCCCGGTACCGTCGAAAAGCTGCACTCTACGGTGCTGCCGCATATGGGGTGGAATACCGTGGAAGTACCCGTTGGCAGTGACATGTTTGCCGGACTAGCGGAAGACGAGCGTTTCTACTTCGTGCATTCCTATGGCGTTCGCCACTGGGAGTTGGAAACGGAGATTACTCGCCCGCCCTTGGTCAGTTGGGCTGAACACGCGGGCGATAGGTGTGTTGCGGCGGTAGAAAACGGCGCCCTGTGGGCCACCCAATTCCACCCGGAAAAATCCGGGGATGCAGGTGCGCAGCTTTTGGAAAACTGGATGCGTACGCTCTAGGTAGGATGAAGGATATGACTTTTACGCTTTTGCCCGCAGTCGATGTATCCCAAGGCCAGGCCGTGCGCTTGGATCAAGGCGAAGCAGGCACCGAAACCTCCTACGGTGCACCGCGCGATGCCGCGCTAAAGTGGCAATCCCAGGGTGCGCAATGGCTGCATTTTGTGGACTTAGATGCGGCCTTTGGTCGCGGTTCTAACCACGAAGAGATGGCAAAAATTACCCGAGAGCTAGGCATAAACGTCGAGCTTACCGGCGGCATCCGAGACGTTGCAGCGGTCGAGCGCGCGCTGGCGACCGGTGCGCAGCGTATTAATATTGGCACCGCAGCTCTAGAGCAGCCTGACTGGATTGAACAAATACTGGCACGCTATGGCGAAAAGGTTGCGGTGGATCTAGCGGTTCGCGAAGACGGCGGCGAATGGCGTGTTACGGGCAACGGCTGGGTCTCCGATGGCGGCGACTTGTGGGAAGTACTCGAGCGCCTAGACGCTGCCGGTTGTCAACGCTTTGTGGTAACGGATGTTTCTAAAGATGGCACGCTTACCGGGCCCAATATTGAGTTGCTGCGCGAGGTAGCCATGGCAACCGATGCCAAGATTACCGCCTCTGGTGGAATCTCTAGTGTCGAAGACCTGCGCGAGCTGGCACTGTATGAAAATGAGGGCATAGATTCCGCCATTATTGGCAAGGCCCTTTATGAAGGCAACTTCACCCTAGAGGAAGCTCTCGCTGCGGTGGCAGAAGTAGAACCGCTGCCGGCGGAAGAAACAATTGACCCATACGACCCTGAGGACGACTAAACCATGATGGAACCCCGCGAGTTGGTGGCCTTCGCGGAGGCAGCTGTAGACCAAGTAGAACCCATCTTTCGTTCCGGACTCGGTGCGGCGCCCGCCCGCTTTAAGGGGCAGGGCGATTTTGCCACCGAAGTGGACCTCGTCATTGAGAAGCAGCTGCGCGAAATCCTAACCCAGATGACCGGCATCCCAGTCTACGGGGAAGAATCTGGCGGCAGTCTACTCGATACCGTTTGGGTAGTAGACCCAATCGATGGCACCGCAAATTACTCTGCCGGCAATCCCATGGCAGGAATCCTTGTGGCGCTTATCCATGAAGGCGCACCGATTGCTGCGGTGTCTGACTTTCCACTTTTGGAGCGCCGTTTGGTCACCTGCGATGGCTCGCCACTGCGTTCAGTCGGCGGCCCTGCTGCCGGATTCGGCGGTGGCCAAGACGCGATGGGATTTGATGAAGCGCGCGGCCATGTGGGCTGTTCTTCTCACCTGCCCACCGATATTTTCCATGAACTGCGCGAGACTGGCCTGCGCCCCCGTATGACTGGCTCTGTAGGACTCGATAATGCCTTCGTAGCGCAGGGTGTGTTTGATGGGGCGATTAATTTCTCCCCACACCCGTGGGACAACGCCGCTGGGGCATTACAAGTTCAAGCAGCCGGCGGGGTTGTCACTGATCCTGAGGGCAATCCGTGGACCCCGCAGTCACGCGGCATGGTGGGAGGAACCCCGCAAGTTCATGCCACTATTTTGGAAATCTTGTCGCGGCACAGAGATTCCTTTTCTCACTAAGAATTACAATCCCTAAGGAGGCGGCCGCAATGGCTGTAGCCGTACGCGTGATCCCTTGCCTAGATGTGGACCAAGGCCGGGTAGTCAAGGGCGTAAATTTTGAAAACCTGCGTGATGCAGGGGACCCAGTAGAGCTAGCTGCGCGTTACGATGCCCTCGGAGCCGACGAGCTTACGTTCTTGGACGTTTCCGCATCGACGCAAGGGCGATCGACCATGCTCGAGATCGTACGCCGAACCGCAGACCAAGTATTTATCCCACTGACCGTGGGCGGTGGGGTTCGCAGCGTGGAAGATGTCCGAGAACTCTTGCGCGCCGGTGCGGATAAGGTTTCTATCAATACCGCCGCCATTCGAAACCCAGAGTTATTGAGCGAAATGGCCGGGATTTTTGGTGCACAATGCATTGTCCTGTCGGTTGATGCTCGAAGGTGCCAAAAGGAATATGCGCCTTCCGGCTTTGAAGTCACTACGCATGGCGGCACCACATCGGCCGGTATCGACGCCGTTGAATGGGCTCGCCGTGGCGAAGAGCTCGGGGTGGGCGAAATATTGCTTAACTCGATGGATGGCGATGGCACCAAGGAAGGCTTTGATGTCAACATGCTAAGCGCTGTACGCGCGGCGGTGACCATTCCGGTAATCGCTTCCGGTGGTGCGGGCAGTGCCGCAGATTTCCCACCGGCTATTGCGGCCGGAGCCGATGCTGTATTAGCCGCGAGCATTTTTCACTTCGGCGAGGTAGAAATCGGCGACGTAAAAGATGCCCTAGCCACAGCGGGCTACGAGGTGCGCCGATGACTAACCCAGCCGAGTATGAACTAGACAGGGGCATCGCCAAGCGGCTCAAGCGCAACAACCAAGGACTAGTTCCTGCCATTGTGCAAGCTGACTCCGGCGAGGTGCTGATGATGGCGTGGATGGATGATCACGCCTTGGCCCATACCCTTGCCACACGCAAGGGGACGTATTTCTCGCGTTCTCGCAATGACTATTGGGTAAAGGGAGAAACTTCCGGAAACACGCAAGAGGTGCTGGCCGTTCGCCTTGACTGCGATGGAGATACTATCCTGCTGACCGTGCGGCAGCGCGGCGGCGCGTGCCATACCGGTGACCGCACGTGCTTTGACGCCACGGATCTCCTAGGAGGGCAATTGTGAAGGCTCGACGCCTTGGACCACTACTTATCGCTGTAGGAGCCATCGTTTTGTGGCTTGCCTCGCGCGCGACATGGGTCGTGGCCGTCAGTGAAGACGATAAGGCCGGCTCTGCGACCAATGACATTGTAGGTTCGGCGTGGTCGCTGGAAATCATGGCCTTGACGCTTGTCCTAGTGGCAGGCGCCGTTGCAGGCATGGCGGTGCGTCGCATTGGTAGGCGAGTGGTGGGCATCGTCTGTGCCCTAGCGGCAGCGGCCAGCGCGTGGACCCCAATTAACCTACTGACAGCAGGAGCGGAGGCCGAGCGTGCGCAAAAGATTTTGCAGGGTGCCTCGGCCAATGAAAATGCGGTGGATTCCGCCCAGATTTCCGATTGGGCCACGGTTGTTTCCACTGAAATACACTCCCTCGGCCCAGCTATGGCGATACTGGGCGCTGCAGCAGCTCTCTTTGGCGCCGTTATGTTGGCCCGTAATCCTGGCGAGGATAAGGCGAAGGTCTCGAGCAAATATGAGACGCCGGCGGCTCGTCAAGCAAAGTTGGGGGAGGATCTGGAGACTTCCGCTGATTCCGGCCGCGTGATGTGGGATGCACTTGATAGCGATATTGATCCCACCGATGTGGATAAAAAATAGCCCCACAGCTTATGCAATTTCCGGAACAGCACCTGAGCGGGTTAACCTAAGTGTGATCTCAATCGCCCGTGGAGGGAGGTGCTGATGCCTACGCCCATTGCCGTTGACCACCTTGTAGCAGGAGTCTTGGAGGACGTCGCTGCGCGGGAAGCCCGTGTGTCCTTCAAAGAGGTGAAGGCGCGCTCGCGCGATATGGAATCTCCCCGCGATGCGCGAGCCGCGCTGCTGCGTACCGGCTGCTCGGTTATCACCGAGCTCAAACGCGCCGTTCCCTATGGCGGCGAAATCGCACGCGTAGGCTCTGCGGAGCAGATGGCGGAATGGGCCCGCACCTTTGAGGGATGCGGTGTGCATCTTATGGCCTGCCAAACCGATTTTCGCCGATTCCACGGTTCTTTGGAGGATATGGCAGCCGCCCGAGCAGCGATTGATATACCCATGATGTCGCGTGATCTCATCGTGGACCCCTACCAAATCCACGAGGCCCGCTGTTATGGCGCCGATGCAATTCCCTTGCAGGTAGAACTCTTGGAGCAGGCTCGCCTTGAGGCCCTATTAGACCGCGTGGAATCGCTCGGGATGACCGCCATCGTCGAGGTCCGCAACTGCGCCGAGGTTGACCGGGCGATCAAGGCAGGAAGCAGTGTAATTGCTATTAATGCGTGGTCGCTGGCTTCGGATGCCATTAACCGTGAGGCGTTCAATGACATCGCACCAGGTCTGCCAGAGTCCATCCTGCGCATTGCGGTAGGCGGGGTTAATAATGCCCGCAACCTTTTTCACTATGCCTCTCGCGGTGCAGATGCTGTGCTCGTTGGCGAATCTGTCATGGCCGCTCAAGACCCTACTGCTTTGGCACGTTCCCTAGTGGCTGCCGGCCAGCACCCAGCGTGCCCCGCGCGCAAGTTGGAGTGATACCCCAACTGGCTGGTGGGGCGGGGAATAAGGCACACTAGCTACGTGTACACTCAAGTTCTTGCAAATATTCCGTCCCCGCCACAGGGTGTCTGGCAGTTAGGGCCAATTCCCATTCGCGCCTATGCGCTGTGCATTATCGTGGGCATTATTGTCGGCCTGCGTATGACCTTGCGCCGCTATACGGCTCGCGGTGGAAATCCAGATACGGTCTGGGATGCGGCTATCGTTGTCATCCCCGCGGGCATCGTGGGCGGGCGCCTTTACCACGTTATTACCGATAATCAGAAGTATTTCTGTGATAGCTGCAACCCCGCGGACGCGCTAAAGATTACCAACGGCGGGTTAGGTATATGGGGAGCCGTAGCCCTCGGTGCGCTGGCGCTATGGGTGCTTTTTAAGGTCAAGAAGGTCCCACTTGGGCCTTTTGCCGATGCGGTGGCCCCCGGACTTGTGCTTGCACAGGCGATCGGGCGACTGGGCAACTGGTTTAATCAAGAACTTTATGGGCGCCCAACCGGCGTTCCGTGGGCTTTGGATATCTATTACCGTGTCAATGAAAATGGCGGTTATGCGCCAGTATCTGGGCACTCCACGGGTGAGGTTATGACTTCGGTGCATCCGACTTTTCTCTACGAGATGGTGTGGAATGTCTTAGTGTGCTTATTCCTCCTGTGGGCGCACAAGGCGTGGAAGCTGGGCCACGGGCGAGTCTTTGCCCTCTACGTTATGGGATATACCTTGGGCCGGTTCTTTATTGAAGGAATGCGTTCCGATGAAGCTACTCATATCTTTGGGGTGCGCGTGAATATCATCGTCTCCCTTGTGATTTTTGTCATTGCCGCGATTGTCTTTTTCTTGCTCGATAGACGCCGCCAAGGTTCAGAATCCCCCGAAGAGGTGGATCCTAAATACTGGGCGGAGAACCGCGATAGCCGCCAACGCGGCGATGAGCACACGGTATCTGAGGGGCAGCAGCGAGACTCGTCGACGACATAGATCTTGCCCAAGTGTTTCCGTTTGGGTTTGTTTTTGTGGGAATCAGGGGATTTTGGGGTGCCCGTTCGGAAAATGAAATCGGAAATTTGTGGCCGCAATCCGTCCGAAGGAGTAGGTTGGGGAGTGTTCAGTTTCCCCCGACGGAATAGGCCAATAATGCTGGATAGAAGAACGAAGATTGTCTGTACTCTCGGCCCTGCCGTAGCTAGCGAGGATGGAATTTTGCGCCTCGTTCAAGACGGCATGGACGTTGCCCGCCTGAATATGTCTCACGGCGAGCATGCGGACCACGAGGCGAATTACAACTGGGTGCGCCAGGCTACTGATAAGACTGGCCGCGCCGTTGGTGTTTTGGCGGACCTACAGGGCCCCAAGATTCGCCTTGGCCGCTTCATTAACGGCGAGGAGCAGTGGAATGACGGCGAGATTGTCCGCATCACCGTGGACGATATCGAAGGCACCCACGACCGCGTTTCCACCACCTACAAGGGCTTGGCTAAGGATGCCAAGCCTGGTGACCGCCTGTTGATTGATGACGGCAAGGTTGCTGTTGCATGTAAGGAAGTCGACGGCAGCGACGTCGTTTGTGAGGTCACCGAAGGTGGCCCAGTTTCCAATAACAAGGGCGTATCCCTGCCGGGCATGGATATTTCCGTGCCGACTTTGTCGGAGAAGGACATTGCTGACCTGCGCTTCGCATTGAAGCTTGGCGTTGACCTGATTGCTTTGTCCTTCGTTCGCTCCCCAGCCGACGTGGATAAGGTCCACGAGATCATGGACGAAGAGGGCCGCCGCGTTCCGGTTATTGCCAAGCTGGAAAAGCCGGAGGCAGTCGATGCCCTCGAATCCATCGTGTTAGCATTCGATGCCATCATGATTGCTCGCGGTGACCTTGGCGTGGAGGTACCGCTGGAGCGCGTGCCGCTATTCCAGAAGCGCGCTATCCAGATTGCTCGCGAGAACGCTAAGCCGGTCATCGTGGCTACACAGATGCTGGATTCCATGATTTCCAATCTGCGCCCGACCCGTGCGGAGGCCTCCGATGTGGCCAATGCTGTGCTCGATGGCGCCGATGCCGTCATGCTCTCCGGTGAGACGTCTGTGGGTATTGACCCACAAAACGTTGTGCGTACCATGTCCAAGATTGTGGCCAATGCTGAGGACGGCGGCAAGGTTCCGCCGCTCACCCACGTTCCGCGCACCAAGCGCGGCGTAGTTTCTTACTCCGCCCGCGATATTGCAGAGCGCCTGAATGCGAAGGCTATCGTGGCCTTCACCACCTCCGGTGATACTGCAAAGCGTGTAGCGCGCCTGCACTCTCACCTGCCGTTGCTGGCGTTTACCCCGAACCCGGCGGTGCGCTCCCAGCTGGCATTGACTTGGGGTGCTGAGACCTTCTTGAGCCCGCACGTTAAGTCCACCGATGACATGATGGAAGCCATCGATGATGCATTGCTGGAGATGGACAAGTACGAGGAAGGTGACATGATTGTCGTCATTGCTGGTACTCCTCCAGGAATTGCTGGCAACACCAACATGATTCAGTGCCACTTGTTGGGTGAAACCAAGAAGTAGATTTTTGGTACGAGCGCCGCGACCCACCCTTTAACACGTTCCACGGGTCGCGGCGCTTTTCTATATGAATTTATACAAATGTAGATTTATATTTAACTCGTGTACACGCAGCAGTTGCTTTCCTGACATGCGGCTACAGTGCTTTTGGGTTGTTCTTGTTTCAGCTTCTCTACACATTCAAAGGACAACTGCACAATGACCTAAATCAGGCCGACTTGGCCTCAGTGGCTGCGCTTACCGCCATCCATTTTCATTTAATTGTCAATAAGCGTCGACGGGGATAGGCTGAGTGCATGGCACACGAGCACCACGACCACGATCACTCCAGCACGCCGCTGCGCGCACTCTTGATTGCGCTAGGCATTACCGGCACCGTCTTCTTCGCGGAGCTGATCGGCGGCTGGTTGGCGGGTTCGATGGCGCTGATGGCGGATGCGATGCACATGCTTTCCGACGCTGCGGGGTTGATCATCGCGGTGTTAGCGGTGTTGGTTGGGCGCCGACAAGCATCGGCTCAGGCCACGTACGGCTACCGACGAGTGGAGGTGCTTGCTGCACTGGCGAACGCAGTGATGGTGCTGGCGATCTCGGTGTGGATTGTCGTCGAGGCGGTGCGCCGCCTGCAGAGCCCGGCCGAAGTGCAGGGAAAAACGATGCTGATCATCGCGGTGATCGGCCTGGTGGCGAATGCGCTATCGGCGTGGGTTCTGCACCGGCACCGCAAATCCTCGATCAACGTGGAGGGCGCGTTCTTGCACGTGTTAGTGGATATGCTCGGCTCGATCGCAGTAATCGTGGCCGGCATCGTGGTACTGACCACGGGGTTTGTGGCGGCGGACGTGATCGCCTCCCTAGCGATCGCGGCGATGGTGCTGCCGCGCGCCTGGCAGCTCATGCGGCTTTCGGCGAGCGTACTGCTCGAGCAAGTCCCGGCGGACTTCGACGCCAGTGCGATCGAGCCCGCGCTGCGGCAGGTCGAGGGCGTTGCTGACATCCACGACCTGCACCTGTGGAGCCTGGACGGCGTGAACGTGCTCACGACCGTGCATATCGTGCGCGACGGCACCGTCGGCACCGGCCCGCTGTTGGATGCCGCCCAGCAGGCCCTGCGCGAACACGGTATCGAGCACTCCACCATCCAGATTGAGCACCCAGAGCACGAATCCCACGAGACGGTGTGCTGATTCCCTTCTAACCTGACTTAGGCCAATTTTGTGCGGAAGTTCGCGGCCGGTGATTACTTGGATGGTGGCAGTGAGGTCGGGCGGGAATGGTACGGCGGCGTGAATGGTTTCGCCGCCAACGACGAGTTGAAAGCTGCGGTATTTCTTGAGTGTTCTCACGAGGCGTTTGATGAAGTGACCACTGCGGGTCTCCATCAGGTGGGTCACGGCTAGTGCTGCCATCACAATATTGGGATGTGCTGTGATCGAGTTTTGTTCCTCGCATAGATTGGGCGTGCTTTCAGGTCTGATTTCGACATCCGATACGACATTTTCAATGTGGAATAGCCTGCGGTAATGCCCGATAACCTCCTGGGCGGGAAGAGCGGTCAGGTCGGTTTCATAGCCTTTAATTCCGGCTAGGGCTCGGTGTTTGGCAGCAAGAGCGTAGTTGACCTTCTTGTTCGGGGTGGAAAGATCGAAATAGCGGTTGCGCTTAATGGCGATTTCGCCGTCAACAGCGCGTTTGGCTTTTGCGACTTGCTCTTTGATTCCGCGCAGGCCGCGTCTGGCCCGATCATAGGAGTACTGGAAGTGGGTCACCGTATTCGGGGTTGTGTGTTTGCGCGCATCGCTTGCCGAGGCTTGTGTCCAGATCTGGCCGTGGGCGTAGGCTTCACCAGGGATTTCCCGCCGCCAGGTTTCAATCACCTCAGGCACGGTGGGGTTTCACCGACAAAATGTAGTGCAGACCTGCATCTATCAATGCTTGCTTGTTCGGAGGGTGTCAAGTTGTTTGTGTGTGGGGCTAGGTTTATAGGTATTTGTCGAAGCTGTCGGGGTAGGCCACGGCCATTTGGTTAATGGCTTGTTTCCAGCCGGAAACTCGGGTCCCTTCCATGAGTCTGCCGGTTGTCGCTGAGACTCGTTTGCCCTGCTTCGCTCTCTTGGCAGCTCGTCTGTCTTCGATATTGCAGATCATCAACCATAGCGTCTTGAGCGCTGATTCATTGTTAGTGAACTGCACCCTGTTGCGGGTAGCTTTCCGCAGTTCATTGTTGAATGATTCAATCGAATTCTTCGTGTAAATGACCTTGCTGGCTGCTGGTGGGAACTGGAGAAACGGTACGAAACGCGCCCATGCATCTCGCCAGACTTTGACTGAGCGTGGATACTTTTCTGCCAATTCAGAGGCTTCAAATTCGTCTAAGGCAGCCTTAGCTGTGGACTCGTCCGTGGCGGTGTAAATCTTTTTCAACGCGGCCGATACGCCTCGGCGATCCCTGTAGGCTACCCATCGGTTAGCGGCACGTATCAGGTGCACGATACAGGTTTGTACCATCGAGTTCGGCCAGGTTGCCTTTACTTCTTCCGGCAAGCCTTTGAACCCGTTACAGCAAACGATAAAGACGTCTTTAACCCCACGGTTAGAAAGATTGGCGCATACTTGCGCCCAGGATGAAGCGCTTTCTTCTTTGGCAATCCACGATTCCAAAAAGTGCTTGATACCGTCGAGAGCCACGCCGATTGCCATGTACGCGGACTTATTGACCACTAGGCCGCCATCGCGGATTTTAATGCGCAGCGCGTCCAGGAAAATGACCGGGTAGAACTCGTCTAGCTGGCGGTTTTGCCAGACCATGACCTCATCGAGGACGGCATCGGTGACTGCGGAAATCGTCTCATGGGAAATATCAACACGCATCGCCGTTGCCATATGGTGCTGGATGTCCCTAATTGTCATCCCACCGGCATACAAGTTGACGATCATGTCATCAACGTCGGTCAATCTCCTCGAGCCTTTGAGGGGCCATAGTCGGCAAGAATGTTCCAGCCCGATCCCTCGGGACATCAACGGTCACTGGCCCGTAGTTAGAATCCACGGTCTTTGGATACGACCCGTTGCGGTGATTGTCTGTTCTAGCTGCAGCTTTAGCGCTCCTGTCGCCAGACTCGTAGCCCAGGTGGGCATCCATTTCAGCGTTGAGTCCCCTGGTAATCGAGGCTTGCAACATGCCGCGAACCAGGTCGTTGGCATCCGTTGTAGACGTGCCTAGGTCATCAATCAGCTTCGCGATTTCAGGGTTAGCAAGAAGCTTCTTTTCAATCGCATCAATCTTGGCCTTATCAGCCGGATCTCGTCTCGCCACAGTAGTCATTCTGGTCCATCTCCTCATGCAGGTTAGGTACCCACACACAAACCATCAGACACTCTCTATTCCGAAGCCACTCCGGCGGCGTGGGCCGCGCACAACAAGGACCGCGATAAGCTGCAGGACATTAGCCGTGAGATGCTCGGCAGCGCCCTCGACTTGGTCATGGCTGCTGGCCACCCGTTCTACGATAATGACCACCAGAAGGTCGATACTCCCGACTATAGCTTCATGTACGAGGACGACTACGCCAAGCTTTCCGGAGGCGAGACCGACTGGAATTACTTCGAGTCCAACGATGACTTCAAGAAGATGGCGCAAGGTGACGTCAAGCCGTAGCAGAAGTATTGGGGTATCGCGCAGGTAGGTTCCACGTTGCAGAACTCCCGCTCGGGCGAGGCAAAGGCTCCATACTCGGACGAGCTTAACGACGTCGTCGATCTCCCCACCATGACGACTGGCGCCCTCAATGCGCTGGGACAGGACGAGGATGGCTTTTCCATCATGATTGAGGGCGGTGCCATCGACTGAGCCGGCCACGGAAATAACCCAGTGCGCGATATCGAGGAGACTCAGGACTTTAATAAGTCGGTTGATGCTGCCATCAAGTAGGTAGAGGAGAACTCCTCGTGGGAGGACACTTTGCTCGTCGTGACCGCGGATCACGAAACCGGTTATCTATCCGGTGCGAATGAGGCAGCGACGGACGACAACCCTGATGCGGAAGACCGCTTTAACGCCATGGAAGGCGAAAAGGGCAAGGTCGCTCGGCACGGTTGGTACTCCGGGCAGCACACCAACCAATTGGTGCCATTCTTCTTCAAGGGTGCAGGCTCTGAGGACATCATGGCTAATACCTCCGGTACGGATTCGGTGCGCGGCGATTTCATCGATAACACCTTGGTGGCCAACTTGGTCTTTGATGAGTGGTGGAATGGTGACGCCGGCTCTGCCGACGAGCCAGAGCAGCCGGGAAGTACTACTAATCCGGCGGATGATGCAGGAAAGAAGGGCAGCAGCAAGGGCTTTGCCGCAGGTCTAGCTACAGGCCTAGGAATCTTGGGCGCTGTCGTTGGCGGACTCGGTTTCCTAGCCACGCAGATGGGTGTGCTCAATATTGACCTAAAGCCCATCTATGAGCAGCTAAAGCGCGTCGGCCTGCGCTAAACAAACGGAAGTAGGCCTAACGCCACGTTAAAGTCCTGCCCTCAGCTGCAGAAGCGGAGGGGCAGGACTTTTCTTAGCTCTGGGAAATCGGAGTTGGTTGGATCTTCCAGACTTCGTTGGAATAGTCCGCGATGGTCCGGTCGGAAGAAAAGCGGCCGGAGTAGCAAATATTGAGCCACGCCTTCTTGGCCCAGGCAAGTTGGTCTGCCTCGTATTCGGCAGCCATGCGGTCACGGGTTTCGCGGTAGTCGGCAAAGTCGCCTAAGACGTAGTACTGGTCTTGTGCGTGTTCGCCGTAGCCGTCGAGAAGCAAGGCACGCAGATCACCGAAGAGGCCGGCATTTTCGGAGCCCAAGGTGCCGTCGACAAGCGCATCCAGCACGCGGGCCAATCCAGGAACGCTGTGGTAAAGCTCGCCTGGGTTGTAGTCTGCGCGCAGCTGTGGCAGCTCTTCATTGCGGGCACCAAAGATATAGGCATTGTCTTCACCAACCGCCTCGACGATTTCCACGTTCGCGCCATCCATGGTGCCCAAGGTCAGCGCGCCATTCATCATGAACTTCATATTGGATGTGCCGGAGGCTTCCTTGCCCGCTACAGAAATCTGTTCAGAGATATCGGCGGCCGGGATAATGTGCTCGGCGGGGGAGACGTTGTAATTCTCTACAAAGACAACGCGGATGATGTCCTTGGTGGCCGGATCGTTATTTACCAAGTCCGCGATGGTGTTGATGAGCTTAATAATCGCCTTGGCGCGGTCGTAGCCCGGCGCGGCCTTGGCACCAAAAATGAAGGTGCGTTTGGGCACGGTCTCGCCCCTTTCCTTGATGCGGAAATAGAGGTCAAGAACGTAAAGGGCGTTCATCAACTGGCGCTTGTACTCGTGCAGGCGCTTAATCTGCACGTCAAAGATGGAAGCAGGGTCAACTTCCGCGCCTTGGTGTGCGTTTACCCAGTGTGCAAAGTCGCGCTTATTAGCCTGTTTGATGGCGATAAGCTCTCGCAGTAGGTCGGTATCGTCGGCCTTATCGGCGAGCTGGGCAAGCTGGGTGAGGTCAGTGACCCACGCATCGGAGCCCGCTTGCTGGGTAAGTAGTTCTGCCAAGCGTGGGTTGCACATCTTGAGCCAGCGCCGCGGGGTGACGCCATTGGTCTTATTGTTGAATTTCTCTGGCCAAAGCTCGTGCCATTCGGAGAGCGTATCGGCCTTGATGATTTCGGTATGCAACGCGGCTACTCCATTGATGGAGTAGGCGGCGTAGCAGGCGATCCAGGCCATGTGCACGCGCCCGTTGGATACGGGCGCCATGTAGTCGATGCGGCCTTGGTCCAAGCCGCGGTGGGCCATATCCTCGCGGAAGCGGCGGTCGATTTCCTCCACCAACTGCCAAATGCGCCAGAAAAGCTTCTGGAAAATGGACACTTCCCAGCTCTCCAGCGCCTCTGCTAGCACGGTGTGGTTGGTATAAGCGAAGGTTTCGGTGACCACCTTCCATGCCTCATCCCAGCTCATGTCGTGTTCATCAAGCAGGATGCGCAGCAGCTCTGGGATGGCTAGCACGGGGTGGGTGTCATTGAGCTGGATGGAGTTGTACTGGGCAAAACCCGTGAGAACCTCGCCATGCTGAGCAATGTAGTTATCCACCATGGTTTGCAGGGATGCGGAGACAAAGAAGTATTGCTGGCGCACACGCAGTACCTTGCCCTCGTAAGTAGTGTCATTGGGGTAGAGCACGCGGCAGATATCCATGACGCGCTCGCGCTCGACAATCGCCTCGGTAAAGCGCTGGGAGTTGAAGGCATCGTAATCGAATTCATCGATCGGCTCAGACTTCCATAGGCGCAGGGTTCCTACGTTATCGGTGCCGTAGCCAGTAATAGGCATGTCATAGGGGATGGCGCGCACGTCCATGTCATCGAAATGAACGCGGCGCTGTTCTGAGGCGCGACGAATGACAAAGTCATAGCCATTCTCCATCCAGGCATCCGGCTGTTCCTTCTGGAAGCCATTGTCAAAGGTCTGACGGAATAGGCCGTAGCGGTAGAGCAAGCCGTATCCCGTAACGGGATAGTCTTGGGTGACGGCGGAATCAAGGAAGCAGGCAGCGAGACGTCCGAGGCCGCCGTTGCCGAGTGCAGCATCGTGTTCGGCTTCGAGAACATCACTCAACTCGTGGTCAGCCGCATTGGCTGCTGCCTTGGCCTCGTCAACCAAGCCCAGATTGGTGAGATTATTGAGCAGCGCGCGGCCTTGGAGGAACTCCGCGGAGAAGTAGTGCTGCTGACGGGTAGCGGCGTAGGCGGCGCGGGTGCGCTCCCAGTTATCAGCAATCTGCTCCATAACGGCGCCGGAAAGGCCTGCCCAGAATTTGCGGTAAGAGGCGCTGTGTGGGCTAACGCCGGAGGCCGCGCGAACGTGAGAGGGGACGGTAGATTCGAAAACAGAATGCCGTGGCTGGCTCATTTGTAACCTTAAGCTAGTAGTTAGTCACGAAACGCCTGCCAGCTTAATAGCATCGGCTCTACCCTGCAGTGAGCGGCACCGTTGCGCCGGGGATCTAGGAGGTCGCTAGGTAGGCTAATGCCGCAGCATATGCTGCGCGGGTAGAGGCATACACGGTTGGGGCATAGTCCGGCACGAAGGTGGCTTGGTGGTTCACCGGTGGGTCTTGCAGCTCATCTTCTGGAGTACAGCCAATGTGCCAAAAGACATAAGGTACGCCCCACGCCTGGGGTAGGTAGCAAAAATCCTCGGATGCGGTAGAAGGGGCGGCGGTAACTGAATCGGCGCCGAAGGCGGCGTCGAAGACCTCTCCAACTGGGGCGTGGGAGGTGGCGTCATTATCGGTGACCTCGCCGTGGGCGAAGTACTCAAAAACGGGTGCCTGCTCGCTGCCGGAGGCGACACACTCGGCCTTGACCATGCGCTCTAGGGAGGCATACACCTTTTCCGCGAGGGCAGGGTCATAATAGCGTGTATTGAGCACCAGCTCGGCGGAGTCCGGAATGATGTTGTTTTTATCACCGGAGTGCAGCTCGCCTACGGAGATGACGAAGAACTCGTGCGGGGCGACCTCGCGGCCGACAATGGCCTGCAGGCGGGTGACGATCATGGCGGCGATATAGGTGGGGTCGATGGAGTTATGGGGCATGGAGGCGTGGGCGGACTTGCCAAAGACGCGGATGCGCAGAGAATCGCATCCGGCCATGATGGGGCCTGCGGTATGGCGTACGGTGCCGGCGCGGCCGGGCATGATGTGTTGGCCCAAGCAGATATCGGGACGTGGGACACGTTCGATGAGGTTATCGTCCAACATGAATTTAGCCCCCATGGAGGACTCCTCGGCCGGCTGGAAAAGGGCGAGGAAGGTGCCTGACCAGGAATTACGGGAGGCGTCGAGAAGCGCGCAGGCACCTAAAAGCGCCGTGGTATGCATGTCGTGCCCGCAGGCGTGCATCTTTCCATTGGCCGCGGCATAGGAAACGCCGGTGGCTTCCTCGACAGGCAACCCATCGAAGTCTGCGCGCAGCAGGGCGGTAGGCCCATCGCCATTGCGGAAGATGGCGACCATACCGTACCCGCCGATATTTTCCACTACCTCGCAGCCAAAATCGGCGAGTTTAGCGCGGATGCGGCCCGCGGTGCGCTCCTCTTCATGGGAGAGTTCGGGGTGGCGGTGCAGGTCTTCATAGAAGTCCTGTTGCCACTCCAGATCGGCCTCTTGGGAAGTGACGAGCTGAGCGATGCGGGCAGTTTCAGACATGGTTTCACACCTTAGGAATTGGGTAGGGTTAGCGCTATGCCGGTTATTCAATTCGATGTTTTGGTTCCCAACGCGCACGCAGAGCGCGTCGCGGAAATTTTTACCACTGCCACCAACAAGCTGGTGGAAAATGGTTCGCTTTCCTCCGCTGAGGTTACTCGCCCGGGTAATCCGCAGTTTCCGGAGGGGCTAGAAGAACAACTGCGGCAAAATTACCGCGACGAGCATGAGGACCGCGATCTAGAGGACGCGAGTGTCAACCGCTACGACATTGCAGTGGAGGGAGTAAGTGGCTCGATAAACCAGCTGGGCATGGTGCTCTCGCGCTTGCTCACCCCGCATGCAGTGCTGCCGAAGGACCACGTTTTGCTCGAAGACGAGCTGGCGCATGAGCGTCCAGCCATCTTCCCCTGGTCGCTTTCGATACGGCCTTAGAGCTGCTGGACGATGTCCTTGGCGGCCGCCGCTAGCTGCTGGGTCATCGAGCCTTCTTGGCTAAGAGGAGCGCAGTAGGCAGTGGTGTCGTGCTCGAAGGAGCCAGCGATAATGCCTAATGGTGTGCCTGCTTCTCGAGCGAGTTCGGCGATGGTTCCGACGGCCTTGCCAGTTAGGGACTGCTCATCGAATCGACCCTCGCCGGTGATGACAAGGTCGGCGGTGGCAATCTTTTCTGGAAGCCCAAGCGCTCCGGCCACATGAGTGCCGCCAGCGAGTACGCGGACGTGCTCATCAGAGCCCCAGAGTGTGCGCGAGAGCCAAGACAATCCGATGGGAAGGCCGCCGGCAGCGCCGAAGAATTCGGAGTCAGCTTCTGCGCCGGTTACTTCGCATGCCTGCAGCATGGCGCCGGCTAGTAGCGCTACCTGTTCGCCCTGCGCGCCCTTTTGCGGGCCGTACATGGTAGCTGCTTGCACCGGTGTGGCGCGGGTATCGGCCAATAAGGTGAAGTCGAGCATGCCGGCTTTGATATTGAGCTGCGCGGTATCGATGTGATCGAGCTGAACTAGGGGAGCGCCGCCCTTGGGCAAGGCATAGCCGCGGGCATCGTGGGCGGCCGCCCCAAGCGCGGTCAAGATCCCCATTCCTGCATCGACGCTAGCGGTGCCACCCAATCCGAGCACGATCGAGGTGGCTCCGCGCGTCTCTGCGTCCGCGATCAAGACACCGGTGCCGTAGGAATCGGCGTGTAGCGGATCGAGGCAGTCCTGTACGGCAGGCAGGCCGGTGGCCGCGGCGACGTCTATAAAGGCGGTGGTGCCGGCGAGGAAGTAGCTTGCTTGGGTTAAGCGGCCAATGGCATCGGTGGTAGGCAGGCTAATGGTTTTTGCGGGCTGGCCTCCGGCTGCGGCCGCATGGGCAAGCACGGCGGCGGTGCCTTCGCCGCCATCGGCCATGGGGAGGGTAGTAACTGTGGCGTCGGGAAGCGCTTGGCGCACCCCCGTGGCGATGCTGGCGGCGGCTTCAGGAGAGGAGGCTGTGCCTTTGAAAGAGTCTGGCGCGACGACAATATGCATGCCCGTGATTATAAAGCCCCCTCGAACCGGAGCACTGCGAGGATTGAAATCCTAGCGTACTACAGAAAATAAATAGCTTTATCGTCGCTGGTAAAGAACTGTGCAAAGTCCTACAAATCTTGGATCCTGTTTGCATTATCGGTTGTTTGATAGGAAGCTGGTTTCTGTTCACCCAAGTCCACAGAATGGAATGCACACCATGTCAGTAGATAGCCAAATCTCTGCGTACTATGACAAATTGCTCAAGCGCAATGCGGGCGAGCCGGAATTCCACCAAGCGGTTTCTGAAGTCCTAGATTCGCTGAAAATCGTCTTGGAAAAAGACCCGCAATACGCTGACTATGGCTTGGTAGAGCGCCTCTGTGAGCCTGAGCGTCAGCTCATCTTCCGTGTGCCATGGATTGACGATAACGGAGAAATCCAGGTCAACCGCGGTTTTCGCGTCCAATTCAATTCCGCACTCGGCCCGTATAAGGGCGGTCTGCGTTTCCACCCCTCGGTCAACTTGGGCATTATCAAGTTCCTTGGTTTCGAGCAGATCTTCAAAAACTCCCTGACCGGCCTGCCTATCGGCGGCGGAAAAGGTGGCTCTGATTTTGACCCCAAGGGAAAGTCCGAGGTGGAGATCATGCGTTTTTGCCAGTCCTTCATGACGGAGCTGCACCACCACATCGGCGAATACCGCGATGTGCCGGCCGGAGACATCGGCGTGGGCGGTCGCGAAATCGGCTTCCTCTTTGGCCAGTACCGCCGCCTGACCACCCAGCACGAGTCGGGCGTTCTTACCGGTAAGGGTTTGACATGGGGCGGCTCCCTAGTGCGTACTGAAGCTACCGGCTTTGGCACGGTCTACTTCACCAATGAGATGATGAAGGCCCACGGTGAGTCCTTCGACGGCGCCAAGGTCATTGTTTCGGGCTCGGGCAATGTGGCAATTTATGCTGCAGCCAAGGCCCAAGAGCTAGGCGCCACCGTGGTTGCTATGTCCGATTCCTCTGGCTACATTACTACCCCGGATGGTGTGGATATTGAACTGCTGAAGGACGTCAAAGAAAAACGTCGCGAGCGTATTTCCACTTATGCCGCAGAAGCCGGAGAGGGCGTGGAATACCACGAAGGGGGAAATATTTGGCAGGTACAGGCGGACGTTGCCCTGCCGTGTGCCACTCAAAATGAGCTGGACGGCGATTCTGCCAAGAAGCTCGTGGAAGGCGGTGTGCGCTACGTAGCCGAAGGCGCCAATATGCCGTCGACTCCGGAGGCTGTGCATATCTTCCAGGACTCCAAGATCAACTTCGCGCCGGGCAAGGCGGCCAACGCGGGTGGTGTAGCCACCTCAGCATTGGAGATGCAGCAAAATGCTTCCCGTGATTCTTGGTCCTTTGACTACACCGATAATCGCCTTCACGCGATCATGTCGAATATCTTTAAAAACATCGACAACACGGCCAAGGAATACGACCGTGAAGGCGACTACGTTGCCGCTGCCAATATCGCCGGGTTTAAGAAGGTAGCCGATGCCATGTTGGCGCAGGGCGTGATCTAAGGCTGCTCCTTTCTTTCGGCTTCGGCTCTCCTCTTTACTTCTTTCTGGGTGAGGGGGAGAGCTTGAGCTTTGTCTGGGGGCATAAATTCCGTGCATAGGCAGGTGCGAGCCACGAATCAAAGTACGGGTGAAAACCTGCAGCACACGCGGTGCGTGGCCTCCACGCCTTGCGCGGGTGGGCATGTAAAATTCGCAGCATGTACCGTGTCTTTGAGTCCCTAGATGAACTAGTCCAGCACTTGGAGGAAGCCCATAGCTTCCCCATGACCTCTAATTGCGTGGTTCCCCGCCACGAGATGCTTGCGCTTCTCGACGACCTTCGCAACGCCCTGCCCGTAGAAATAGATGACGCGCAGGATGTCTTGGATAAGCAAGATGAAATCTTGCACGGCGCCGAAGAACGTGCAGACCAGACAATTAACGATGCCAACGCGCAAGCCGATGACATTGTGGGCCACGCTCGCGAAGAAGCAGATGCCACCGTATCCCACGCGGAACAGCATGCTGCCAAGCTGGTAGCTGAAGCTGAGGCTCGTGCCCAGTCCATGGTGGAACAAGCACGTGCGGAGGCAGACCGAACCATCGCCCAGGCAAATGACGAGTACGAACGCTCCGTCGCTGAAGGCCGTGCCGAGCAGGAACGGTTGATTTCTGAATCGGAGGTTGTTCGCCGTGCCGATGAAGAAGCACACCGCGTCGTAGAATCCGCGCATACCGAATCCAATCGCCTGCGCAGCGAATGCGATGAGTTTGTGGACGGTAAATTGAGTGACTTTGAAACCACTCTTAGTGGTCTTTTGCGCACCGTAAGTTCTGACCGTTCTGCCCTGCGCGGGGGTGCTGGAGTACGCTCCCGCGGCAGTGACTATCAAGCCTCAGGCCGCGCAGCCGGTGCGGCGGGTGGCACCCGCTACGCCGAGGGCGAGAACTACGAGCGCCGCTATAGTGAGCGTTAAAGCTTTCCACGCTTCATCCACTTTTGGAACTTTCCGCTCCTTCGAGCCGAGTGGGGCTCCAGCGGGTGGGGAAGTTAAGCATCTCCCGAACTAGGCACGGCGAAAGGCCCTGTTCGGTGGGCAGGCGGTTTATCGTACACCGTCTACCCACCCGACAGGGCCTTATGCTGTTTTATTTAATTCAAGCGGTGCAAAGTCAAGCTGCAGTGCGGGCGCGTGAACGTTTCGTAGGGATAGCCTTTCCTCCGGCATATGGAGAAGGTGTTACCTGCACTTGTAGGGGAGAGGCGAATCTATCTGCCCGAGAAGTGAGATGTTCAGGCACGGCGGATTGAACCGCCATGCACGCGGCAATTATTGAGGTAACCAAGCCAGGGAAAAGAAAGCCAACGAGTGCGGTGACGAAATACGAAGTTAGAGACGTCAGCGGGCTGCCGTTGAAATTCTGAGGAAAGCAAAGGGCACACACGCTAAGTAGTGCACCAGTGGAAAATATCATCGTGCCCACCGAAATAACAGCAGTGGGAATGGTTTCTCGGGAGAACCAAGTAATAGCGCCGGCACTAAGGGAAAAGATTAGCGCGCCGGTGAGAACAGAGAGGTCCATGCCAGCGGGGATTACCAAGACCGCGCCCGCTACTAAACCGGCAGCGGTGCTGCAGACGATGGCGGTAGTTAGGCGGATGCCGCTGGCACCATAGATCCCAGAACGGTCTGGTTTCGGGGTGGCGTGTATGAGCACGCCGGCAATAGTCAAAACCGCGGCTGGCAGGCAGCTAAATGTGGCAAATCCGAGTGCTATGCTGCGCAGATCCGTGGAGGCTAAAGCCAAGTGATATGTCATGTCTCAAGGCTAAAGCCGGTTTTCGCCGGAGAAAAGGCCCTTTCTTGAAGCCATATGCCCTTTTACTTTAAACCCCAGACTCTTGACAGAAACTCCGCTCGCGCGGGGCGCTAGGCGAAGTTTGCGGGGCAAGGTAGACTACCTAGTGTTATGACATCACCATTGAAGTTCGATGTGGGCGAATTGTTAAACGCCCAAGGCGCTGACGCACTGCCGGAACAACGCACTCAGACCGGCCCCTCACCCGAGAGGATCGGCGTCGAGATGATCGCAATTCCGCAGGGCGAAGAGCTCACTGTTGAAGCTACTTTGACCCCGCTTGGCGCAGGTGTCTTGGTAGATGCCAACGTATCTGGACAGCTGACAGGGGAATGTTCCCGTTGCTTGAAGGAATTACACCCTGATCTCAACCTGCACGTCACCCAGGTTTTCGCCGCTGATGAATCCTTTGTCTCCGGTGATGACCCAGAAGACGGGAACGAAGGCTCGGGAGATGAAATTCCAGAGATCGAAGATGATGAGCTGGATTTGTTGCAAGCCGTTATCGATGAGGCCGGCCTTAGCCTTCCCTTTGCTCCGGTGTGTGAGGATGGCTGCGAAATAGATACACCTGAGGGTGTGACTACCGGTATTTCCGGCGAAAAAGAGGAAGACAAGGTCGACCCTCGTTGGGCTGGTTTGGAGAAGTTCCTATGAGCCGCAAGAAAAAACTAACTGGCGAAGAGGCGCTGGCAGCCGAATTTGGCGCGGTAGACCATACCCCACTGCTGGAATCGCTTGGCGTGAATTTGCAGCCAGAACACCTGCGCCTAGCTTTGACCCACCGTTCATTTGCCAATGAAAATGGTCACCTGCCCAATAATGAGCGTTTGGAGTTTTTGGGCGATGCGGTATTAGGCCTTTCTGTCGCGTCGCAGCTCTATATCACCTATCCTTCTCGGCCTGAATCGGATATTTCTAAAATGCGCGCATCGATCGTGTCGCGCTACGGCTTGTCCGATATTGCACGCGAGATTAACCTCGGCCCGCACATCTTGCTGGGCAAGGGCGAGCAATCCACCGGCGGGCGCGATAAAGATTCCATCCTTGCAGATACCACCGAGGCAATATTTGGTGCCATTTATCGCGAGCATGGTTTCGAAACTGCGCGTGACGTCATCCTGCGCCTGTTTGCAGAGAAGATTGAAAATGCCACCGTAAGTGGCCGCCACCTAGACTGGAAGACCACTTTGCAAGAGCTATGTGCGGAGCTTAAGGCACCGATGCCCGTCTACTCGGCTACCTCCACTGGCCCAGAGCATGATCAGACGTTCAACGCAGTAGCTACCGTGGCTGGACTTACCGTGGGCAACGGAGTGGGCCACAATAAGAAACTGGCTGAGCAACAAGCGGCTCAAGAGGCTTGCCAAACCTTGCGGGAAACCCCACTTTTGGTGCAAGGCACTGCGCATAAAGAAGGCTAGCTATGCCGGAACTACCGGAAGTTGAATCCGTCCGGCGAGGCCTTGCGCCCCACGTGGTGGGGCGAGCTTTTGAGTCTGTAGACGTGCTGCACCCGCGTGCCAATCGTGGCCAAGATGAGCCGCTTTCCGGACTCTTAGTGGGCAAAGAGATTGCCGCAGTAGCTAGGCGCGGGAAATTCATGTGGCTGGAATTTGTGGGTGAAGACACAATGGATCCTCACCGCGACGTCCTTTTTATTCACTTAGGGATGTCAGGTCAGGTGCGGATAGGTGAAACCGATTCGCCGCACCGCCGCATTACCGCCCGGTTAAGCGGTGGGGTGGAGCTTAACTTCGTCGATCAACGCACTTTTGGATATTGGCTCTTCGCACCGTGGTCAAAGATTTCTCATATTGGCATAGATCCACTCGAGCCAGATTTCGACATTGTAGCCACCGCACGGCGCTTGCGCGCAAAGAAAACCGCGGTTAAGACCGCGCTATTGGACCAAACTTTGACCTCGGGAATTGGCAATATCTATGCCGATGAATCCCTGTGGGCAGCGCGGATACCGCCCCGCAAAAGAGCATCGACCTTGCGGCAAAAAGATGCTGTGGCGTTGTTGCAAGCGGCGCAGGAGGTCATGGTTGCTGCCCTAAAAGTGGGTGGAACGAGCTTTGATTCGCTGTATGTAAACGTCAACGGCGAATCGGGGTATTTTTCGCGGTCTTTGGCTTCCTATGGACGCGCTGGCCAGCCCTGCCGCAGGTGCGGGATGCTGCTAGAGCGTTGCGTAATATCGGGACGCTCCACCCATTTCTGCCCCCAGTGTCAATAAGTTATGGCGCATGGGGTTCACGTTGTGAACCTTAAGGCAGTAAATTATTCTGCATGGATTTTCTTGAAAATGTCGTGACGACATTTAATGACGGCGTCTGGTCGTGGGTCTTGCCTTGGCTGCTAATCGCAGCGGGCCTTTTCTTCGGCATTCGTACTGCGTTGGTGCAGGTGCGCATGGTGCCGGATATGTTCCGCGCCGTCGTCGAGCGGCCCAAGGGGGAGGGCCGTGATGAGGATGAGGACTATGGCGGCATCTCCGCCTTTAAGGCCTTCACCATTTCCGCTGCCTCCCGCGTAGGTACCGGTAACGTTGCCGGCGTAGCCGTTGCAATTTCCGTGGGTGGCCCAGGCGCCGTCTTTTGGATGTGGCTGATTGCCATACTCGGCGGCGCTACTGCTTTCATCGAGTCCACCTTGGCGCAGCTATGGAAGGTCCGCGACGGCGATGGGTATCGTGGCGGTCCCGCCTATTACATGCGGCGAGGACTGGGGTGGGGCCCATTGGGCGCGCTATTCTCCATTGCCATCGCTTTTACCTTTGGGTTGGTTTATAACGCCTTTCAAACCAACGCGATTGCAGATGCCGTATCCTTCTCCTTCGACCGAAATGACACCATGTTCCGGTCCATTATCGGTGTAGTCATCGCCGTAGTTGCTGGTCTTATCATCTTCGGCGGAGTAAACCGTATTGCCAATATCACCCAGATCATCGTGCCGTTTATGGCGGTGGCGTATCTGCTCATCGGCGGGTTTGTAGTCATCGCCAACTTTGACAAGGTGCCGGGAATGATCGGCGATATCGTCGCCCATGCCCTAGGAATTAATGAAATCGCCGGTGCAGGGTTGGGCATGGCAATGATGAAGGGCATTCAGCGAGGCCTGTTCTCTAACGAGGCCGGCGAAGGTTCTGCCCCGAACGCGGCGGCTACCGCAGCGGTATCTCACCCCGTCAAGCAGGGCCTAGTCCAGACTCTCGGCGTGTACTTTGACACCTTGGTGGTCTGTACCATCACGGCCTTCATCATCTTGCTCGGACCGGAGATTGCCTATGGTGCGGAAGCAGAGGGTGTTTCCTTGACCCAGGCGGCCCTGTCCTCTGAGGTGGGCAATTGGGGCATCCACTTTGTCAGTTTTATCCTTTTCTTCTTGGCTTTTTCATCCATCCTGGGCAACTACTATTTGGCGGAATCCAACCTCGAGTACCTCACCCAGAGCAAGATTGCACTGGTGGTATTCCGGCTCGTGGTGCTCTTCTTTGTCTGGTTCGGCGCGGTAGGTTCGTTGCCGTTGGTCTTCGCTCTGGCAGATACTGGTGCAGCGACGATGGTCATCCTTAATATCATTGCCATCGTCCCGCTTTCAGGTGTGGCGATTAAGCTTCTTAAGAATTACAACGAGCAGCGCAGCCACGGCATCGATCCGGTATTCCACCGCGATATGATGCCGGAATTAAAAGGCGTGGAGTGTTGGGATGGCTCGGATCCAGTAACTCGCCGCAGCGAAGAGGATCGCCGCGTTTTGCGCGAAAAGGGCCATCACGATAAGTACTAGAAGCTAGGGAGGCTGCAGGGCTATGGAAAGAATGACAGCATTTGTCCACGGACACGTCCAAGGCGTAGGGTTTCGCTGGTGGACACGCTCGCGAGCGCTAGAGCTCGGTCTGAGTGGTCATGCCACCAACCTTGCCGATGGCCGAGTCCAAGTCGTAGCTGAAGGACCCCAAGAAGAGTGCGAGGAACTGTTAGCCCTTCTGAAAGAACAGCCCAGTACCACCCGCCGCCCCGGAACCGTGGATTTAGTAGTTGAGCAGTGGGCTGCCCCCAAAGGTGAGACAGGCTTTGTTGAGCGTTAAGACCTAGCCTGTGCCCGCCGGAGCGTCCCATTAGACTCGGCTGGGCAGCTGCGCTCAAGGCTTGCTAAAATAACCCAAATGCACCTGAAATCGCTGACGCTGAAAGGCTTCAAATCATTCGCGTCGGCGACGTCTCTCAAATTCGAGCCAGGTATTTGCGCCGTCGTTGGTCCGAATGGCTCGGGTAAGTCCAATGTAGTGGACGCACTGGCCTGGGTCATGGGTGAGGGCAGCGCGAAGACCCTGCGTGGCGGCAAGATGCAAGATGTCATTTTCGCCGGCGCGGGTGACCGCAAGGCCTTGGGTCGCGCTGAGGTCACCCTGACCATCGATAATGCGGATGGCGCGCTGCCGATTGAATATTCGGAAGTGTCGGTCACCCGCCGGATGTTCCGCGATGGTGCCAGCGAATACGAAATTAATGGCTCCAAGGCGCGCCTGATGGATATCCAGGAGCTGCTCTCTGATTCGGGCATTGGCCGCGAAATGCACATTATCGTTGGCCAGGGTAAACTATCTGAAATCCTAGAATCCAGGCCTGAGGATCGGCGTTCCTATATTGAAGAGGCTGCCGGCGTGCTCAAGCACCGACGCCGTAAGGAAAAAGCTCAGCGCAAGCTCACCGGCATGCAGGCCAACCTGGATCGCCTGCAGGACCTCACTGATGAGCTGGGCAAACAGCTCAAGCCGCTGGCGCGCCAGGCCGAGGCCGCACAACGTGCCGCCACCGTGCAGGCTGACCTGCGCGATGCCCGCCTGCGGTTAGCCGGCGATAGGGTAATGCGCCTGCGGCAGAAGTTTCAGGAGGCGGAGCGCGCGGCCGAGGTTCTCGCCGAGCAGGTCGAAGAAGTAACCGCACAGCTGGAGGAAGCCACGGGGGCCCAGCTAGAGGTTGAGACCCAGCTCGAGGAGGTCAGCCCCAAGGCGGATGCCGCCCAAAAGCTCTGGTTCGATCTATCCACGCTCTCGGAGCGCATTTCGGCCACGCAGCGCATTGCCGAAGAGCGCGCGGCCAATGCCGGGGCACAGGTTGCCTACTCTGGTCAGGATCCGGAGGACCTCGAAGCACGGGCCGCTCGCGCGGACGAAGAACATGCGGAGCTTCTCGCCGCGGCGGAGGAAGCAGCGGAACGACTCGAGGCGATCCGGGAAGAGGTAGCAGAGCGTCGCGAAGCTTTCGAGGCAGCCGAGCGCGAGCACATGGCGCAGTTGCGCGCTATTGCAGATCGGCGCGAAGGCGTAGTCCGCCTAATTGCCGCGGAAGAGAAGGCAGCTGGCCGGGTTACTTCGGCAGAGGAAGAGCTGGCTCGCCAGGAAGAAACCTTGGTTTCTACAAAGAAACGCACTCAATCCGCCCAGGCGGAAGCCGATGAGGTAGCAGATAAGCTGCACTCTTTGGCCAGCGAGCGTGAGCCGCTCGAGGAGGCCCATGTGCGCGCGGCCAGCGAGTCAGGCGCGGCCGATAAGCGTTTGGATCAGCTGCGCGATGAGCAACGTGAGCGTGAGCGCGTCGTCTACACCTTGCGCTCCCGCATCGATACCCTGGCCCAGACAGTGCCGGAAAAGATCGATGTGGGCGAGCGATTCCAGCCACTGGCCGAGTTTATTACCACCAAGTACGACACCGCGGTTGCAGCCGCTTTGGGCATTTTTGCGGAAGCCCAGGCTGGTGAGATCTCGACGCAACTTATTGCGGACTTGGAAAAAGGTACGCGCTCAGCGCTTATCGACGTCGCGGCGGCCGCCCCCGCCACATCGTGGCGCGTGGATGCGAGCCTGCCGTCTGGCGCCTCGTGGTTGCTCGACCATATAGCCGTAGTTCCGGAGGTTTCCGCCGCGCTGCACCGCCTACTAGCGGACGTAGTGCTTGTCGCAGATTTCGCGGCAGCACAAAAGTTGGTAGCAGAAGACCCCCGTCTGCGCGCGGTCACCGAATCCGGTGTGGTGCTGGGGGAAGGATGGGTAGAAGTGGGTACCGGTTCCTCATCTACCGTTGAGGTCACCGCCCGCATCGCCGAGGCGGAAGAGCGATTGGAATCTGCCACGCAGGAGCTGGAAGAACTATCCGGCACGCTGGAGGGAGCAAAAATTGCTGCCGAAGATGCCCGCGTGGCCGCCGCTTCGGCGAAGGCCGCCCTGCGGGAGCACGATACCGAGGGGGATGCGTGGAAGCGCGATCATCAACGCCTGCTCAAGCAGTACGAGGCCAATAAGGACGAGCATGAAAAGGCCGCGGCGGGGGCGACCGAGATTGAAGTCAAGCTTACCGAGGCCCGCCAGCAACTTTCCGACGCCCGCGATAGGCTTGCCCGCGTCGATGCGGACGAGCAGCCAGATGAGCCGTCTTCGGCGGAGCGCGACGAAGCCTCGGCAGCACTAGAGCAGGTTAAATCGATGGAAATGGAGGCGCAGGTCGCCGCCAGCTCCGCCCAAGATCACGTGGGTCAGGTAGCTGGGAAGGGCGAGGCGTTGCGTCGACAAGCGCAGCATGAACGCCAAGCCAAGGCCCGCCATGAGCAGGCTATGGCGCGGCGCAAAGCCCAAGGAGAATTGGCCGGCGCGGTGGCCAAGCATTCACGAGATTTAGCCGCACGCGCCACGCAGTTGCTAGAGCGCGCGACCGCTGAGCGCGATGACTACTTTGCGCAACGCACCTCCTTGAACTCGCACCTTCAGCAAACAAAGCAGCAGGTCTCGGCAGCCCGGCAGCAGTTGGACCGGCTGACCAACCGCGCCCATGATTCTGAAATCGCTCGCTCCCAGGCCCAGGTGCGTGTGGATGAAGCAGAAGCCAAGATCGTAGAGCAGCTGGGCATTGCCATCTCGGACCTATTACAGGACTACACCCCAGATGAGGACTTCGACCGGGGCGCCGAGACTGCGCGCCTAAGGCAAGCGGAAAAGGATTTGAATTCTCTAGGCAAGGTCAATCCTCTGGCGTTGGAAGAATATAAGGCTTTAGAAGAGCGCTACTCCTTCCTGTCCACCCAGCTGGAGGATGTCATTCAGGCCCGTAAGGACCTTACCGGCGTTATTGAAGATGTGGATGCACAGATTCTGCAGCTTTTTACCGATGCCTGGCACGACGTTGAAGCGGAGTTCCCCAAGGTCTTTCAAACTCTTTTCCCCGGTGGCGAAGGTCGGCTCATTCTCACCGAACCGGAAGACATGCTCACTACCGGTATCGAAGTAGAAGCCCGCCCACCAGGCAAGAAGGTCAAGCGCCTGTCCTTGCTTTCTGGCGGAGAAAAGTCCCTAACTGCGCTCGCGATGTTGGTTGCTATCTTCCGTGCTCGCCCCAGCCCGTTCTACGTCATGGATGAGGTTGAGGCCGCGCTTGATGATGTCAACCTGCGCCGTCTCATCGCCCTCTTTGAGGAATTGCGAAAGGATTCGCAGCTTATTGTCATCACGCACCAAAAGCCGACCATGGATGTGGCCAATGTCCTCTATGGCGTGACCATGCGCGGAGATGGCGTAACTCGTGTGATTTCGCAGCGCATGAATCCTGCCGGTAGCGCTCCTGGAACGGAGCAAGCCAGCGAGGATGCTACTCGCTTAGGGGTGGATGCTCCCCGGGGAGACGATTCGGGCGAGTAGTGGTGGTCGTCGCCTGCCGGCACAACCTCTTCCGCGTTAGAAGGGGGTCTGGCGTGCCGCGAGCCAGCAAGACTGGCACTATAGAGGCATGAATTCTTTATGGTTATGGATCGGCATTGCGATTGTCGTCATTGTGCTGATTATTCTTCTCGTAGTAATTGGCAAGAAGCGTGGCGACGCCAAGAAGGTGTCCTTTGATAAGCCCGCTGAGGAAGAACCGAAGCAGCTGACCCAGGAGCAAAAGTCCGGTAACTATCAGGCTAAGGCCGGCTTTAATTTCGCACCTGCTGGGGGCGCTAAGGAAGCGCAGAAAACCCCAGTTCAGGCGGACAAGCCCGCTACACACAAGCCAGCTGCGGAAAGGCCAGGTCAGGCTCAGCAGGCAGCTAAGACAGAACCGAATGCAACCGACATTGCCAACGAGCAGCTCAGCGGCAAGACCCCACAGTCGAAGGCTACGCCGCAGGCGCAGGCGGACAAGCCTGCGGTAGAGCAACCAGAGGATAAGTCGGCACCACAGCAGGCGAAGCCAGTAGAGACCGGCAAGCCAGCAGAGACCAGTAAGCAGGCTGAAGCAATGAAGCCAGCGGAGGTAAACAAGCAGTCGGCAGAATCTACTCCGGATAAATCCGAAAAGACCCCGTCTACTGGCACAGGAGCTGCCGCAGCGGCAACGGCTGCGGGCGCGGCGGGGGTAGCGGGTACGGCAGCTGCGGCGTCGGAAAGTCAAGAAGCACCCGCGGACCGAGCCGCAGAATCGGCTGAGCAGCCAGAGGCTGCGCCCAAAACAGAAGAGCCGGAAGCACCGCAGGTCGATAAAGCGACAAAGGATTCTCCGGAAGCTTCTGAAAAGGTAGAGGATCCAGAAGACGTTGTTTCTGTGGAAAACGCCGAAGTAGAAGAGGAGTCCCCAGTCTTCGACGAGGTTGTTGAAGACAAGGATGCGGAAGAAATCGAAGAGCGCGTCGACGACCGCGAGGAGGCCGAGGAAGCCGCAGCTGCAGCCGAGGCACAAACCGGTGCGGCCGAAGCTGCCAAGGAACAAACCGAGGTTCCACAGGAGGAACCAGCCCCAGCACCAGAGCCGCAGGATGATATAGCCCCCGCCGGTGGGCGCCTTGGCCGTTTGCGTGGGCGCCTTTCGCGCTCGCAAAATGCCATCGGCCAAGGGCTTATGGGAATTCTGTCCGCAGGCGATCTGGATGAAGATGCCTGGGAGGAAGTCGAAGATACACTCATCATGGCGGATCTGGGCACCAAGTCCACCATGAAGGTGACTGACTCTCTGCGTGAAAAGATTGCTGAGCGCGGCGTTTCCAGCGAGGATGAGGCTCGTGCGATGCTGCGCGAATGCCTCATCGAAGCAGGCCACCCAGAGATGGACCGCTCCATCAAGGCCATGCCGAATGAAGGCAAGCCAGCCATCGTTATGGTCGTCGGCGTTAACGGTACCGGCAAAACCACAACCACCGGTAAGCTTGCTCGTGTGCTTGTAGCCATGGGCCACAAGGTGCTTCTGGGTGCGGCCGATACTTTCCGTGCTGCGGCCGCCGACCAGCTTGAGACCTGGGGCCGTCGCGTTGGCGCCGATACCGTGCGCGGCAAGGAAGGCGCCGATCCAGCATCGGTCGCCTTCGATGCGGTAGCAACCGGTGTAGAACAACAAGTAGATGTGGTCTTGGTCGATACCGCGGGCCGCCTGCACACTTCCACAGACTTGATGGATCAGCTGGGTAAGGTCAAGCGCGTGGTGGAAAAGAAGACCGATGTGGACGAGGTCTTGCTGGTTCTGGATGCCACGGTGGGCCAAAACGGCCTTACCCAGGCACGAATCTTCCGCGAGGTAGTAGATATTACCGGTGTGGTACTGACCAAACTGGATGGTACTGCAAAGGGCGGAATCGTATTCCAGGTACAAGAGGAATTGGGCGTTCCAGTCAAGCTCGTGGGCTTGGGCGAGGGCGCTGATGATCTCGCACCATTTGAGGTGGAAGGCTTCGTCGACGCTCTCTTGGGCGAGAAGTAACCGCCAGCTTCAAAACTCCCTCCTGCATACCGGGTGGCATGGGCGTGCGCCACGGTGTGCTGGGGGAGTTCTTTGCTTTCATAGCCGAGTTGTAGCGTGCAGCAGTTTCGCGAATTCTTTTCGCCTTCTTCGCTTTGCGGCTTCGCAAACTATGCGAAAGCGGCGAGGTAATTGGGGCGAGAGAAAGTCCTGCTGAGCGTCTGTGGATTCTCTGCCCGTAAGCGTAATTGTGGTGGTTGTGCTCGCTTTTTATGAAACGGAAGGAATTGCTGCAATGTGGTTCGGACTTGGCGGGAGTGGTAGCCTGAAAGGGCTGTATTTAATGCGAAATTCGCATTAAACCTAGACCAAGGTTCGTGAGGCAAGTATTCCGTGACGCTACTTTATGCAGTCCTCCTCGCGGCGCTGGCAGTGATCTTGGCACCAGTAACCGTGAAGGTTATTGACCGGAAAGCAGGCTATCCACTAGCTGGCCTTTTTCTTATTGCGGCGGTCCTTATTGCCAAGGAATTTCCTGCCATTGCAGCCGGGAAAGAATTAAGTTTCCACGCCACTTGGGTGCGTGATTTTATCGCACCGGGCGTCGACGTAAGTTTTGCTCTCCGCGGGGACGCGTTGAGTATCTTTTTCGCCATGCTGGCGCTGGTCATCGGTGCCGTCGTCTTTACATATTCGGCAGCCTACCTGCCCAAGAATGACGGCAACACCAGCTTCTATACCCTAATGACAGCCTTTACTCTGTCCATTTTGTTGCTGGTTCTGGCCAATGACGTTGTGGTTTTGTTCCTCGCCTGGGAGCTTGTCTCCTTGGCTTCCTTTATGTTGATCGCGCGCTCCGGTTCGGGCGGCGAAGCAGGCTCGCAGCGCACGTTGATCCTGACCTTCATTGGTGGATTGACCCTGCTGACTGCCTTGGGCATTGCTGCGACGGAGACCGGTTCGACTACCGTATCTGCCATCTTGGCGTCTCCGGTATGGACGGAACGCCCAGGGGTAACGGCGGCCGTAGCCGTTTTGATCGCCGCGTCTGCCTTTACTAAGTCGGCGCAGTTCCCATTCCACTTCTGGCTACCTGAGGCTATGGCCGCCGCGACCCCGGTTTCGGCCTTTCTTCACGCAGCGGCAGTGGTCAAGGCTGGTGTGTACCTGCTGATTCGTTTCTCCGCCATTTTCCACGATATAGCGGTGTGGAATTGGTTGCTCATCGTCGTAGGTATGGGTACCGCGGTTATGTCCGCGGTATTTGCAGTACAAAAGACGGACCTGAAGAAGCTAACGGCATATTCCACCGTCTCCCACCTGGGTTGGATTGTTGCCACAATTGGTGTGGGTACGCCGTTTGCTATTGCCGCGGCTCTGGTCCACACCTTGGCGCACGCACTATTTAAGTCCTCGTTGTTTATGCTTATTGGCGTCATCGACCACGAAGCCGGTTCGCGTGATATTCGCCGCCTTGGACCACTGTGGAATAAGATGCCGTGGACATTTGGCTCAGTAGTAATCGGTGCCGCCTCGATGGCTGCGGTGCCGCCGCTTTTGGGCTTTGTATCCAAGGAGGGGATGCTTACCGCGTTTGAAGATGCCCCGATAGGCGGCGCTGGTCAGGTCATTCTACTGATTGTGGCAGGCATTGGTGCCTTCTTTACTTTTACCTACTCTGCAAAGATTGTGTTCGGTGCGTTCTTTGACGGCCCTCGCGATATGGGACATGTTCATGAAGCTCCGGTTTCCCTGTGGCTACCGGCCGCGCTTCCAGGATTTATGTCCTTGCCATTGGTATTCGTCCTTGGGCTCTTTGACGAGCCGGTCGACCATGCAGTGGCCGCTGTCGGCATGGATCATCACTCCCACCTTGCGCTGTGGCATGGTTTCACAATTCCTTTCGCCATCTCGTTGGTGGTTCTCATCGCCGGCATCGTCGGCATCTTTGCCCGCAAGAAGATGTGGGCAAGCTTTGAGGACACCAAGTTCATGCCGCGCAGTGGCAATGAGCTGCTGCACTCCCTCCAAGTAGGCTGCACCCAACTGGGACGAGTTTTGGGCAAGATGTCCGATTCGCATAATCCGTCCCGTCACATGCTGCCAATCGTCATTTTGATCATCGTGCTGGCCGCGACCACCCTCATCCGCGATGGCGTGGATGGGGTGGCACTGCAGCCGCGTGTGGATGGCTTGGACAACCCGTGGGATCTGTTGCCACTGGGCATTATCGGGCTGGCGATGTTTGGTTTAGTACGTACCGAAAATCGCCTGACCGGAGCCATCATGATCGGCATTGCCGGTTCCGGCGTAACCCTGCAGATGTTTCTGCTAGGTGCGCCGGACGTGGCGCTGACCCAGTTTATGGTAGAAGCCCTATCCGTCATCGTCATGATGATGGTGCTGCGCTACTTGCCGGAAACCTTCCAGCCAGTAAAGAATAAGTCCCGTAGGACGGGCTCTATTGTCATTGCAGTCTTGGCCGGCGTGGCGGCTTTCTTGGGCGTTTGGGGCCTCATGGGTCGTCACGAACGCTCTGACTTGGCCATGTGGTACCTCGACAACGCTCCGGACATCACCGGTGGCGATAACGTCGTCGCCACCATCATCGTGGAATTCCGTGCACTCGATACCCTGGGTGAGCTTTCCGTGCTGGGCATGGCTGCGGTGGTTATTGCGGCCATTACCACGACGCTACCGCGCTTCCCGTTCAAGTCGGGCACTCGCCCCGCGCCGTTCGGCCAGTCGCAGTTGAACTCCGTGCCTCTGCGCAAGGGCGTGCACGTCGTTATTCCACTGCTGGTAATTATGTCCGTCATTGTTTTCTTCCGTGGGCACAATGCCTCCGGTGGTGGCTTCCCTGCAGCGTTGATTATGGGTGCCGCTATCGGCCTGATTTACCTGTCTCGCGGATCCGATGAAATCGTCTTTGGCCGCATGACCCCGATTCATCTCACGGGTATTGGCATTATCACCGCCTTGATTGCAGGATTCGTGGGTTACTTGCACCACGGCATTGGAAATGGCGGCTTCTTGGCTGCTATCCATGCTGAGGCCTTTGGGCAGCACTGGACTACTTCGCTCATCTTCGACTTGGGCATCTACCTTGCGGTGCTGGGCATGCTTACTATGGCGATTAATGCTTTGGGTGGTTACCTGCGCCCGGGTACGGAACGCGACTTCCTGCCGTGGGTCCACGATGACGATTCGGCGTTGCCAACAACACCGCGCATTTCGCTCGAGGATGTTGATGATCCATATCCGGACCCAATTAACCCCTCGACTGATCCGTTGGTGTTGCTGACTCCTTCGGAGGCGAAGACGAAGAGGAAGAGCAAGCGGTCCGCAGCTAATCGGGGAGGAGAGAAGTAATGATCCTTGCATTGACTATTGCATTACTCATAGGCAGTGCTGTCTACCTCATCCAACAGCGCGGATTGGTACGCATTGTTTTGGGAATGATGGCTTTTGGCCACGGTGCCAATCTGATGTTGCTGGCTACAGGCGTGTATTCCTACCGTGGCGAGTCCTTCCCATCCCAGGTTCCGCACGACCAGATGGCAGATCCGTTGCCACAGGCCTTCGTGCTGACCGCGGTGGTTATTTCCATGGCTACTTCGACCATCTTGTTAACGATGGCAGCAATGGGCAAAAACGATGACACCGATGTGGTGGAGCCAGTTGATGACAACACCATCGACCACCCTTTTTCGACATTGGGCCGAGATGCTCAAAATCGCCAGATTTTGGAAGATTCTAATAATCAGCTTGACCGTATCGGCCAGGTCGACCATGACACTCCCGTCGCAGAGCGCGGGGCTATTAATAAGAAGGAGGATGACAAATAATGGCTGATACTGTAGCTCAACTCCTTCCGCTTTTCCCAGCTGTCCCGCTGATCGCAGCAGCGTTTGCGTTGTTGGCCCCGTGGCGTGCGGTACGCGATTCCATCATGCTGGTAATTCCGGGAATTGGAATTTTTGCGGGCCTAGGTCTACTGGTCTACACCATGAATAATGGGGTAGTAGCTCATACCGTGGGCCTCTACCAAGGCAACGTGGGTATTCCTTTTGTGGCGGACGCCTTCTCCGCACTGATGATCATTACGACGATGATCGTCGCTTTTGGTGCCAATTGGTTCGCCATCGTGGGCGGGGAGACGAAATCCCGTTATTACCCGTCCCTCACCTTAATTTTGATTACCGGTGTGTGCGGTGCACTGCTAACTGCGGACCTCTTTAACTTCTTCGTATTTATTGAGGTCATGTTGCTGCCTTCTTATGGCCTCATTACCATGTCCGGAACCTGGTCTCGCTTGGCGGCCGGCCGTGCCTTTGTCTTGGTGAATCTTTTCGCCTCCACCCTTCTGGTAGTAGGTGTGGGTTATATCTACTCGGTCACGGGTGCAGTTAACCTTGCCGCGTTGAAGGGCGCTGCGGCCGGCAACGGGCCGGTGACCGTAGCTGCCGGTTTGATTCTTATCGCGATTACCGCCAAGGCCGGCGTATTCCCCGTGCAGTCTTGGCTACCGCGAACATACCCGGGTACTTCCGCAGCGGTAATGGGCTTGTTCTCCGGCTTGCACACCAAAGTGGCCGTTTACATGCTCTATCGCCTTTATGTGCAGCTTTTCGATATGGATCAACGCTGGAATGTGTTGATCATCGTCATCATGGTTATTTCCATGATGATCGGCGCCTTCGGTGGTTTGGCGGAAAACTCCATTCGCCGTGTTCTGGGTTATCAAATGCTCAACGGTATGCCATTCATCCTGGTCATGCTGGCATTTACTTCTGATGACCCGCGCCGCGCACTGGCGGCGGGCATCATGTACACCATTCACCATATGCTGACCGTCGGTTCGTTAATTCTGGCCTCTGGTGCCATCGAGGAAACCTACGGTACTGGGGTGCTCAGCAAGCTCTCGGGCCTCGCCCGCCGCGATCCCATCATCGCGTGGATTTTCGCAGCCGGTGCATTCTCGGTCGTCGGCTTCCCTCCATTCTCCGGTATGTGGGGCAAGCTAATGATCGTCTTTGAGGTTTCCCGCGTGGGCGGCGCTTGGGCGTGGATTGCCATTGCAGCCATTATTATCGCTTCCTTCGCTGCTTTCTTGGCCATGTTGCGCGTATGGCGCGAGGTCTTTTGGGGAAAGGATCTACCGGGAGAAAAGGTTCCCGATGAACTGGTTATTCGCAAGAAACTCATGGCTCCGTCTGCGGCGCTTATCCTTGGATCGTTGTGCATGTTCATCTTCTCTGGACTCGTTCTCGATGTGGTAGATAGCGCCTCTGAGCAGCTCTTGGATACCAGCGCTTATACTGAAGCCGTCTTGGGGGATGAGCCGATTGCCGTTCCCAATATTGATGAAATTCAGGAGGGCCGTTAAATGAACGCAGTCAAGTATGCATTGTGGCTCATCAAGGAGATCTTCGTTGCCGGAATTAGCTTGGCGCTGGCGGCCTTCAAACCAGATAACGATTACCATCCTGTGATCATTCGCTATCCACTGCGGGTGACCAGTGCGTGGGAAATCTTCTGGTTTACCTCTTCCATTACTGCGACGCCAGGTACCTTATCGCTGGGGTTGCGCGAGCCTCCCCGGAAGGGGCTGCCACGCATCGTGCTGGTTCAGGCGGTGCAGGGGTCCGATCCGGCAGGCATTGTGGCGGACTTGGCAGATATGGAACAACGCCTCGCCCCGCGGGTTAAGGACATCGATTATGGCGTTCCAGGCCAAGGGAAGACCGCGGAGTTGGATGAGGCTTTCTACGAGTATCCGCTCGAATCCTTAGGGCGTTATATGCGCTCGCCGGATTTGGCTCGGGCTGAGGATACGCCGCTTTCGGAGAACGAAGCGGACGTCGAAAAGTCTAAGCGCCTTGCCCGCAACGTACAACGCAGAAAGGAGACCGAGCGATGATTGATTTTGCAACGCTATCCCCGTTCGGTTGGGTCGTATTTATATGCGTATTCATCATGGGCATCGCCACTTGGTGTGGTGTGCTGCTGGCGCTGCGCACGCGCGACGAGCTCACTCGTGCTATCACTTCGGATATCGTTTTCTACGGAATGATAAGCATGTACTTAGCGTGGTCCATGACCAATAATGCACCGATGGCTTATTATATTGCTCTCCTCGGTGCCATTGCGGCGGGTGTGCTGCCCACGCTATCTATGGCCCGCATCATTTCGAAGGGCAGGCGATAAGCCATGACCATTGCTGAAATTATCGCTTCGGTCTTACTCATTTTCGCCACCATCTTGGTGGTTGCCACGGTGGTTTCGCTTTGGCGGGCCCCTGATGCGCTGACCCGTGCTAATCTGCTGGGGCCTACAGTGGGACTTGCGGTGCCGCTCATCATCGTGGCCAAACTCGTCGTGGACTTTGGCCGCGATGGGTTTTCCCTGTGGCTTCTTATTCAGGCATTGATTGCATGCTTCGGTGTGTGGATTATCGGCTCGGTAGGCTCCTACTATTTGGGACGTTCCATTTACGGCGTAACCGTTACCGACGTCAAGCATGCTAAGCGTACTCATCAGGCAACGCAGACGGTGCAAGCCGAAAAGGATGATATTTAGCCTTAACAGTGGCTTTCGGGCGGCGTGTTCGTGCCCTTGTGCGTAGCAGTGGCAGGGCCGGTGAGCTCGCCGCTTTTAGCTTCGAGATGCATCCCCACCAAAGGCAAAGACAACGTAGGGCCACAATTGGGAGATAGTTGCACAGGTATGCCTGTGTTCGGGCTAAAATGGGTGCACACTATTCGGCGCCGTTAGCCCCGCCCCGAAGAGAGAGCAAGGAGTAGCAATGAAACTCATCACGGCCATCGTCAAGCCCTTCACTTTGCCGGAAATCCGGCAAGCGCTCGAGCAGCAGGAGGTACGCGGCCTGACTGTTACCGAGAGCCAGGGCTTTGGGCAGCAGCGGGGACACAGCGAGGTATACCGTGGTGCAGAGTACGCCACCGACTTTGTGCCAAAGGTCAAGCTGGAAGTAGTCGCGGCTGACGATCATGTAGAAGACATCATCACTGCCATTGTGGATGCTGCGTATACTGGCAAGATAGGTGATGGCAAGCTGTGGGTTACGCCCGTGGAAGATGCAATTCGCGTGCGCACAGGCGAGCGTGGCGAGGCGGCGCTTTAAGCGCATGCCCACCGCCGCACAGATTCGCGCCGAGGCGTATGCCTCGGCGCTTCGTGTTTTGCAAGGACTCGAGCTGCCACCAAGAACTGCACTCGCTGCAACGGGGTCGTTTGCCCGAAACGAGATGACCCCGCAATCAGATATTGATGTGATCCTGATCTATCCGGAAGGTGAAGAACCCGAATCGGCTTCGGTGGAAAAATTATGGTATCCGGTATGGGATGCCAAGTATCGCTTAGATTTTGCTTTGCGCACCCCGCAGGAGTGTGCCGCCATTGCCGCCGAGGATGCATCCGCTGGCTTTGCGCAGCTGGATTTGGGATTTGTTGCAGGGCGAAAGGTGTTGGTGGACGAGGCTCGTGCGCAGTTACTTGCAGCGTGGCGCCGCCAGCTCCAGCGCGGTTTCGATGATTTTCTAGAAACTGCTATTGCTCGGTGGCAGCGATCGGGCGCGGTGGCAGCGATGACCAATCCCGACCTGAAAAATGGGCGCGGTGGCCTGCGGGATATTCAGCTTTTGCGCGCTTTGGCTTTAGGAAATCTGTGTGACTTTCCAAATTTGGAACGCGAGCATCGGCTGCTTCTCGACGTCCGTACGCTCCTGCACGTAAAAGCCCGTCGCTACCGCGATATTTTGGATCCCGAGTTCGCAGCTGATGTGGCGGAGGATTTGGGGTTTGAAAGCCGCTATGCCTTGACCGCGGCTTTGGTAAGTGCAGCCGCCGCAGTCAACAAGGCCGTTGAGCGCGGCCTAGCTACTGCTCGGGGGGTGCTGGGCCGCAATGCATCGGCGTCGGGGCGCGGCCGGCGCCGCCCGCTGGATGTAGACGTGGTGGCCGAAGATGGCGTTATTTTCCTATCGCGCAAACCGAACGTAGCGGATCCCTGGTTGCTCACCCGCGTGGCGGCCGCAGCGGCGCGGACGGGGTATACCATCGCCGAGACTACGTGGCGGCAGCTCCAAGAATTGCCTGATTTGCCGCCGCTATGGCCGCGGGCGGCAGTTGATGATTTCTTTGCTATCTTATCGTCCCCCAGATCCACCCCTCGGGTAATACAGGACTTGGACCGTTATGGGCTATGGGAGCGCTTGGTGCCGGAGTGGGGGCATGTGCGTGGTCTTTTGCCACGTGAGCGTAGCCACGTCAATGCGGTGGATCACCATCTTATCGCCACGGTTACTCGCTGCGCGAAGGCGCGAACATCAGTGGCTCGTCCTGATTTATTGCTACTGGCTGCGCTGTACCATGACATTGGCAAGGGCTATGATCGCCCTCACGCCCAAGTGGGGGCGGAGATGATTACCCGTCAGGCTGCCCGCATGCGATTGAGCGTAGTCGATAGGTCGCGCGCCCAAACTTTGGTGGCGGAGCACACGACCTTAGCGCGGCTGGCTGCAACGATGGATCCATCCTCGGATGAAGCGCGAGACGCTTTGTTGAGCGCTGCTCATTACGATCAACTAACGCTTTCCCTCATGGCGGCGCTGGCGAAGGCCGATGCGCAATCGACGGGTCCTGGGGTGTGGTCTCCGCGGGTGGAGCAGGCACAGAAATTGATCGTTTCTCGTGCCCTGGAAGCAGTGAAGCCACGTGTACTCAACCGCCCAGCTGTTCATGTTCCACTTAATGTCGAAGGCGTTGCGCTATCGGTGAATTGGGAGGACCAAGAGGTCAGCGTGTCCTGGTGCGGTACTAGTCAAAGAGAACTGAAGCGAATCTTTGCCCTGCTTTCTGCCTTGGGCTGGACCATTGTTCGCGCCAATATCGTGCGCGAAAAAGAAGGGCTCTATAAGGCAGAATTTTTCATCCGCACTGTGCAGCAGACCTTGAAAGAGGCGGCGCAGGAGATACGGTTTATCCAGTCTTATAACTCCCGCACTTATACGGAGCTGCCGGCCATTGCGGGGGAGGTAACCACCGCAGCTTTTGATGTGGGCGGCATCTTGGTTATTCGTACCGTCGAGCGTATCGGGGCTCTGGGCCACTTGGTAGAGGCGCTGCCGGATTTTGCGTGGCTGCGGCACGAGATTTTAGGTGCGACGATGATCGTTAATGTTTATCTCACCGGACAGGTTTCCCGCGCTACGGTGGTGGGGAATGTGACCAGGGCCCTGGCTAGGGACTAAGATTGAATAGTTGAACTTTAGATCGATCTAAATTAAGGGAGCGCATCCGTAGTGTTTGACTCACTATCAGACCGCCTACAGTCAGCCCTGGCGGGCCTGCGCGGTAAGGGCAAACTGACCGAGGCTGATATCAACGCCACCGCCCGCGAGATCCGCCTCGCGCTGCTGGAAGCTGACGTGTCGTTGACCGTCGTCCGTGGTTTTATCAAGCGCATTAAGGAACGCGCCCGCGGTGCGGAAGTCTCCGAGGCACTCAACCCAGCCCAGCAGGTAGTCAAGATCGTCAATGAGGAGCTCATTGAGATTCTCGGCGGTGAAACCCGCCGCTTGAACCTGGCGAAGAACCCGCCGACGGTAATTATGCTCGCCGGCCTGCAGGGTGCTGGTAAAACCACCCTGGCCGGTAAGTTGGCCAAGCACCTAGCTAAGCAGGGCCATACCCCGATGCTGGTGGCCTGTGACTTGCAGCGTCCGGGCGCGGTGCAGCAGCTGCAAATTGTCGGTGAGCGCGCTGAGGTACCGACCTTCGCGCCAGACCCGGGAACTTCCCTGGACTCCAACGAGCATGAAATGGGTACCTCGCACGGGGACCCAGTGGACGTCGCCAAGCAGGGCATTGCTGAGGCTAAGCAGAAGCAACACGATGTAGTCATCATCGATACCGCCGGCCGCCTAGGTATCGATGAGACGCTGATGACGCAGGCGCGCAATATCCGCGATGCCGTCAATCCGGATGAAGTCCTCTTCGTCATCGACTCCATGATTGGTCAGGACGCCGTACAAACGGCCGAGTCTTTCCGCGATGGTGTGGACTTTACTGGCGTTGTTCTTACCAAGCTGGACGGCGATGCCCGCGGTGGTGCGGCCTTGTCTATCCGTGAGGTCACCGGCAAGCCCATCATGTTTGCTTCTACCGGTGAGAAGCTCGACGATTTCGATGTATTCCACCCAGAGCGCATGTCTAGCCGCATCCTGGGCATGGGTGATTTGCTCTCCCTAATTGAGCAGGCTGAGGCCACCCTTGACCACCAGAAGGCCGAGGAAGCAGCTTCCAAACTTGGCTCGGGCGAGCTGACCCTTAATGACTTCCTAGAGCAGATGTTGATGATCCGCAAGATGGGTCCTATTGGCAACCTGCTGAAGATGATGCCGGGCGGCAAGCAGATGAACGAGATGGCTGCCATGGTGGATGAAAAGCAGCTGGACCGTATCCAAGCCATCATTCGCGGTATGACTCCGCAAGAGCGCGAGAATCCGAAGATCCTCAATGCTTCGCGCCGCAAGCGCATTGCCAATGGTTCCGGCGTGAGCGTCTCTGAAGTTAATCAGCTCATTGAGCGCTTTAATCAGGCAAAGAAGATGATGTCCAAGATGGCCGGCCAATTCGGCATGGGCGGCATGGGTGGCCGCTCCGCTACCAAGAAGAAGCCTAAGGGCCGCAAGGGCAAGAACGGCAAGCGCAAGAAGGGCAAGGGTGGCGGTGGCAACCGCGGCCCGAAGATGCCAGGCGGTATGCCGGGCATGGGCGGAATGCCTGGCATGCCTGGTGGCGGTGGAATGCCGTCAATGGAAGAGCTACAAAAGCTGCAGCAGCAAATGGGCGGTGGTGGAGGCATGCCTGGCATGCCCAAGATGCCGAAGGGCATGGAAAATATCGACCTCAATAACCTCGACTTCGGCAAAGGCAAAAAGTAGCTTTTCTAGCCCGTAGCCAGAGCAAAAGGGGGCTTCTGCATTCGCGCGGAAGCCCCCTTTTTTGAGCTTGCGTTTGTCGACGCCTCCTTAAGCCGGCTTCGCGAAAGCGGAGCCGGTCTTGGAGCTTAGGGGCTAGACTGCCTCATCTTGGCCAGCGTTGGGGTAGGGGACCGGATTGGCGCGCTGTTGGCCGGCGTCGGTAGGTGCTGCAGGAGCCTTCTCCACGGCTCCAGCAGCTTGCTCCGGTGGGATATCAGGAGCTTCCTGTTGAACTGTTTCGCCGTTGAGGAAAGGCTTTAAAGCCTCGCGAATCATCGGGATAGCTGAATCTGCAAAAGCATTAGTGATGTGGTGCATGTCGCGGTAGACCATCGTATTGCCGATGATGACCGGGCAGTCACCGTTGGCATCGCAGAACCACGGAGCGGTGTCTACTGAGAGCATGTTTTGGTATTTCGATAGCACTACCGCACCGGGATCGTAGGGCTGGTAAACCTGTTCGAAGCGCATGCCACACCCATAGGCGTCTTCGGTAGCGACGTAGCACTCATCAAAGTCGCGTGGGCGTCCTTCCTCATCGAAGCCCCAGGGGTTATCGCGGAAGCCCAAGAAGGGGATATCCCGCTTGGCCAGTTCATCCCAGAATGCCTGGTAGCCGGCCGGCACAGCATCAGGGCCGGTTCCATATTCATTTTGAGGACGCGTGGTATTGGAAATTACCAAGGCCGGGTCTGCTTCTTCGATGCGGTCCATGACCAGTTTGCCCCATTCGGCGCACTCCGGCGCCACAGTGACGTCATCGCCTAGCTCAATAGGGCAGCCCTGGCGTAGCAGCGGAACCAACTTAAAGCCCATCTCCTTGCCCAAGCGATCAAGGGCGGAAGAGTACTGCTCCGCGTGGGAGCCGCCGACCAAATATACCTCTTTGTCCGAGTTCATATCACCGAATATGCACGGGGTCTTCCCGTCCTTACGGGTCTCGAAGAAGAAGTCAGCAGGCTGGCTATCCGGAACGAAGCACCAGTTGGTTGCTACCGGTGGCTGGATGCCGCCGGCCAGAATCGGATCGGGTTTAATCTCCACGTTATCCGGCGGGGTGATGTCATTGATGAACGTGGTAGCGCCGGGGTAGAGGGCAGGATCCAAAAGCTCGGCGTCCGCATCGTCGAGGGTACGCATCCACAGTGGCTGGATTGCCAGTAAGCCGACGACGGACGTGGCGACCAGTACGCCGCCGACACCGCGAGCGGCACCGGCTGGCTTCTTTAGAGTGGAAAGTCCCTTGCGTACTGGCAAGTCCTCGGCGGTAGGGCGCTTGCGATGTTGGCGCAGCGGCCGTTCCAAGAAGCGATGGGTAAGGTCCGCCAGCAAAAGTGAGATGGCGATGATGATAACGCCCAGCCACCGCGAAGGGGTTTCTTGGCCCAAGTAAGAGGTGGACAGGATGAGCAGCGGCCAGTGCCAGAGGTAGAGAGGATAGGCTACATCGCCCAACCAACGAGCTTGCTTGGACGCCATAGCCTTGGAAATCTTGCCACCGCCGCCCAAGATAATGAGTACAGCGCCTCCCAGCGGCAACAGGGACAGTGGACCAGGATATGCGGTGGTATCTGCGATAATGGCACCGGTGAAAACCAGCAACAGCAGGCCAAGACCGGTAAAGAGGTCATAGAACCGAGGCGGGATCTTCCACGAGGAACCGTAAATAGCTAGTACCGCTCCTAGGGTCAGCTCCCAAGCACGCGACCACGTGGAGTAATAGTTCTCTGGGGTGCCGTAAAGACCGTGGCGCGAAGCGTAGGCAAAAGAGACGATGGTGACCACGATGAGGATGGGGCCAGCAATCTGATTCACTGTGGGGAAGCTGCGCTTGCCAAGTCGCTTCTGCTTGGCCCGGAGTTTCATGATGGCAGCCAAGGTGAGGGCGAAAGCGATGCCCATGATGTAGAACTGGCCCTGCACGGCCATGGACCACATGTGCTGCAGAGGGGAAGTATCGGCAGCAGCGGCGGTGTAGTCCGCGTTTTGTTCTGCCAGCTCCCAGTTCTGGTAATACAGCATGGTGGCTGTGATCTGCTGGGTTAGCTCCGTGCGCATGAGCTGTGGTGTGAAAATGCGCACTAAGAGGTAGGTTACGCCGATGACCAAAACCAAGCTCGGAACCAAGCGGCGCAATGTACGCCAAATAGGCCACCACGGATTGAGCGAGGCGTTGGGCTTGCTGGCATAACGCAATTGTGAGCCCAAAAAGAAGTAGCCGGACAACAGCAGGAAGACGTCCACGCCGCCGGATACACGTCCGACGAATACGTGGTAGATAACTACTAGGCCGATGGCAATACCGCGGAGCCCGTCAAGGTCATAGCGGTACCGGAAATTTCGCGGTGATTCTTTAGTCATAAACTGTCTTTTCGTGCGCCGTTTCTAATGGGTGGGGCAGAAGGCGCGCCATGTATATATGAAACCAAGTGTCTATATTCGGCCCTTAAGGGTACTCTGCTTCTTTATCGTTGGCATAACGAACCAGCGTGCGTGGTATAGCAGTTTTTGGATTCGCCGTTCTTCGCGCTAAGATACTTCAAGTTGTCTTCTCGGTTATGCTGAGCTAGATAAACTACAAAACGTAATATTCTGCGTAGCACCGTTCCCGTCTACGGTCGGCCGGTATGTCACGCGCAGATAAAATCCAAGGGTTGAACCGGCGCACTATGTAGTGCGCGTCCGAACTGCCCAGTGACTAGAAAAGGAGCCATTATGGCTGTCAAGATTAAGCTGCAGCGCGTGGGTAAGATCCGTGCTGCTGAGTACCGCGTCGTTATTGCGGATGCCCGTACCCGTCGTAACGGCAAGGTTATCGAGAACATCGGTATCTACCACCCGAAGGAAGAGCCTTCCCTCATCCAAATTGACTCCGAGCGTGCACAGCACTGGCTCTCCGTCGGCGCACAGCCAACTGAGCCGGTTCTCGCTCTGCTGAAGGTTACCGGTGATTGGCAGAAGCACAAGGGCCTGCCGGGTGCAGAGGGTACCTTGAAGGTTGCCGAGGAGAAGAAGTCCAAGCTGGATATCTTCAACGAGGCATTGTCTGAGGCTAACAACGGCCCGACCATTGAGGCCATCACTGAAAAGAAGAAGAAGGCTAAGGAAGAGGCTGAGAAGAAGGCCGCTGAAGAAGCCGCTGCAGCAGAGGCTGCTGCCGCAGCTGCCGGTGAAGCTGATGCTGAGGCCGAAGAAAAGGCTGAGGAAGCTTCCGAGGAGTCTGCAGAATAACCTGCCTTCCGCGCTAAGCGCACAGCACTCCTCGCTTTGGGCCCCGCCTGCATGACTACTCAAGCCGTGTAGCCGGGGCTCTTGTAATGTGTAAGCGAAAAGCACGGTGCAGAGATGACGACCGCTCACGCATGTCCTTGGCGGGGCTGCGTGGGCGGTCGTCATGTCGTGAGTAGCCCTAGAAAGCGCGAAGACTTTAACGCCTGGGGCTTGGGGCGACTTTAGCTCTGTGGTTTGTAGTTGGCGTAGCGGCTGTAGACGTTAGACGGATCCTTAAAGTCCATGCCACGTAGGGCGCCGGCGACAACTGGAGCAAAGTGCTCTCGGATTTGCTCGCGAGGCAGCTGGGACATGGGGCCGTTGATGGCAAGGACGGTAAAACCATGAACGGCGGACCATGCCAGTAAGGCATTTTGCAAGAAGTAGGTGGGATCCGTGGTGTTGTCTAGTGCTTCAGCGTGTCGGGCCAGCAGAGCAAAGAAGTCACGGATTTGCTGGAGGTGATCCATCTTGGGGTCATCTTTTGTATTGAGATCCACACCGAGCATGAAGCGCAGTGCCTTCCACTCCAACATGCAGCGGAAGAAGTTCGTCTCGTCCAAGGCGAACTCGAGGTAGGCGTAACCGATCTGCATCAAGTGTTCCGGAAAATCCAGATGGTCGGTGGCTTCAGTCGTTTCGTGCAGGCGGCGTACCAGTTCGTCGGTGGCAAGCTCGGCCACCTTATCGTGTAATTCTTCTTGGTCCTTGAAATGGCGGTAGGCGGAGGTAGGGGAGACACCGGCTTCGCGGGTAACGGCACGGACCGTGATGGCGTCGGGTCCGTTCCTCTTGCCCAGCTGAACGGCGATACGGAGCAGCTCATCATGGAGATTTCCATGATGGTAGGGCTTATTTTGCGGTTCCATAAAGATCATTTTATCACCAAAACTTATGTGCGTATAAATTAATTAGTCAGCATGGTAAGAAGTAAAACCGCAGGGGTGGAAGCGCTAGTATCGTCGACCACTGTCTCGACGTTATGCACCTCATATGCGGGAAGATGCACGATTTTCCCGGGAGAGAGGGTGATGGAGTCTTCGCCGCAGCCGAAGCGGAGTTCCCCACGCAGTACCTGCACGGTGATTGGGTGGGCGGCCTTGTGATCCGGAAGGCATTGGCCTGGTGCAAAGCTGAAGAGGATGAGGTTAGCTCCTGCTGCGCTCAAGACGCGCTGTACGCCGGGGCGGGAGCGCTGTGGATCGGTATCTGGTGCTAGGTCGAGTAGGTTTAGCGCGGTTAAGGCAGCAGACCCAGAATGAGAAGCCGTACCAAAGGTGTCAGGGGAATTGGTGGGTAGATCGCTCATGTGTCTACTGTAACGACAATGAAGATTGCTGGTGGCCTCTAATTTCCTTGCAGATACTGAATCCTATGGCTGGCAGAGGCAAAGAATCTGTGCGGTAGACTTTCCGCTATGGAATTGATGATTGGTCGCGTGATTAAATCGCACGGCGTGAAGGGTGAAGTCGTAGTAGAGCCCACCACTGATGAGCCCGAGGTGCGCTTTGCAATAGGGGAAGTACTTCACGGCACGCAGGGGAAAAAAGAACACGCACTGACTGTTAAGGCAGTACGCAGCCACAAGGGGAGGCTGTTGATTTTGTTCGAAGAGGTTAGGGATCGCACTGCGGCAGATAGCCTACGTGGCACCAAGTTCCGGGCAGCACCGCTCGAAAGCGATGACGGCGGATTTTATGACCACGAGCTGGAGGGGCTCCGTGTAGTTCTGGGCGGAAAAGGCATCGGTGATGTTTCGCGGGTAATCCACGGTGGGAGTCAGGATTTGCTGGAAGTAAAACTAGACAATGGCACGGAGGTGCTCGTGCCTTTCGTACACGCTATTGTTCCCGAGGTGGATCTTGCGGCGGGCACCTGCACCATCGATCCACCGGAGGGGCTGTTGGATCTATGAGGCTTGACGTTGTCACAATTTTTCCGGAATACCTAGATCCCTTGCGCCACGCTCTTTTAGGAAAGGCCATTGAACAAGGGCGCCTTGAAGTAAGCGTCCATGACCTACGGCAGTGGGCGACGGATACACATAAGTCAGTCGATGACTCGCCGTTCGGTGGCGGTCCAGGAATGGTTATGAAACCGGAGGTGTGGGGGCCGGCGCTCGATAGCGTTGCTACGCAGGAGAGCGCGCCCAATTTGGAATCGGCACTACCTCACCTAAACCGTCCCCGCCATGATGAGATTGAGGGCGTGGAGGCCCAAGCCTATGAGGTGGATGCTGCGGCCGATGAGGATAGCGATCTTCCGTTGCTTATCGTTCCTACCCCTACAGGAAAGCCGTTTAGCCAGGCCGATGCCCGGGCCTGGTCCAATGAGGAACACATCGTCTTCGCCTGCGGGCGCTATGAGGGTATAGACCAACGCGTGGTGGAAGATGCTGCCCAGCGCTATCGCGTGCGTGAGGTCTCAATCGGTGACTATGTGCTGATCGGCGGGGAAGTGGCAGTGTTGGTCATTGCTGAAGCTGTAGTTCGGCTCATTCCGGGCGTGCTGGGAAATAAGCGTTCCCATGAAGAAGATTCTTTCTCTGATGGCCTCCTAGAAGGCCCTAGCTATACCAAGCCGCGTGAGTGGCGGGGGCTTGCCGTACCGGAGGTCCTGACTTCGGGAAACCATGGTCTGGTGGATAAGTGGCGGCGAGAACAGGCATTGCTGCGCACCTGGAAACGCCGTCCCGAGCTTTTGGAAACGGCCGAACTCGACAAAAACGATAGAGCCTTTATCGCTCAGTTGGAGCGGGACGAACCTGCTAAGGGCGAGGGATGATGCAGGTAAGCGCAGATCTCTCCGTGCTTGTGGAATCCCAAGCGTGGCAAGACATTCTTGCGACGCTCCCGCAGGAGCTAAGCGCCCGCGGCTTCCACCCAGTGAGCATCTTCGTGATACAGGTTGCGGAGTCATGCCCAAACGATGACCCCTTGGCACAGGAATATCTCTTCCAATTCGGGATTATTCCCCAGGAAATTCCGCTATGGCGGATCATCGTCAATGGTGAGACCACACAACCGCTGGCCGCCGCAGCATCCACAGTGGCGGACTGTCTACCTGCGGGCGCGCCGTGGTTGGGCAGCGCGGAAATCGGATTTACAGAGATGGGCCTTGGCACCCCAGCGGTATGGCGCGCAGAGTCAAGCAAATAAATAATTGCTTTTCCTGCCGCAACTGCAGTGCGCGGGCCCTTTAGGGCTATAGTAAAAGAGACACCCCCTCCAACTTCCTATTGCCAAGGTGGTTCCTTTCTAATGATGGCTCCTAATGGCAATAATTTCGGTGGATACAGCCAGCAGCCACCCCAGTACAACCAGCAGTATCATTCCCAGCCGCAGCAGGGCGGTGGGGTAAGCGGCGCTATGATAGCCGCAATTATCGCAGGTATCGTCGCACTTATTGTGGTAGCTGCCATGGTCATTATGTTCGTGACCAATAACAAGAGCGATGCTACGACCAGCGCTGCCGCAGATAGCCAATTCCAGCAGGCGGCTTCTTCCGGAAGCAGCAACGACCATTCCTGGGGCGACTACACCAGCTACTATGCGGCTACAAATAAGACTTCTAATAGCTTTGCCGGCAACGTTTATACCGCGTTTATGAATAACTGGGTCGCCGGCGGTGGAACCGAGGCAACCTTAAGCGTTTGTTCGCCGGTTACCGGTGGCACCTACACCATGTACTGCCCTGGCAGCTCTTCGAGCCTTACTTGCTCCGGTGGAGATAACGCCCGCGTGGTCATTTACTAAGCACCCGCAAAATCTCCTTTCCTTTGGGGTAAAGGAGATTGTGTGTTTGAAGGGGGGCGTCGGCAAGCGAAGGCGGTGTGCACTTCGTGCGGTAGATTAGGTGGGTCTAATCCCAAACCTCGAGAAAGAGTGAGGAGACCACGTGAATATTGCGGCCACCATCGCCGCCGAGCTCAACGTCAAGGAATCACAGGTTTCTACCGCGTTGCAGCTGCTTGCGGAGGGCAATACCGTTCCGTTTATCGCTCGCTACCGCAAGGAGGCCACCGGCGGGCTGGATGATTCCCAGCTGCGTACCCTTGAAGAGCGCGCAAACTACCTGAAGGAATTGCTGGAGCGCAAAGAGACAATCCTTGCTGCGATTGAGGAGCAGGGCAAGCTTTCCGACGTCCTCAAGGAACAAATCCTTGCCTGCGAGACCAAGGCGCGTTTGGAGGACTTGTACCTGCCGTATAAGAAGCGCCGCAAGACCAAGGCCGATATTGCCCGCGAGGCCGGCCTTGAGGAGCTGACCGATAAGCTCATCGCGGGTCCCAAAGCCACCCCAGAAGAGCTGGCGCAGGCCTTTGTCACCGAAGGCTTTGAGGACACCAAGAAGGCCCTCGACGGCGCGCGTGCCATTCTGGTGGATCGCTTCGCCCTCGACGCGGATCTGGTGGGTGAAGTACGCGAGCGTATGTTCACTGAAGGCTCCATGGGCTCGCACGTCGTCGAAGGAAAAGAGGCCGAGGGAGCAAAGTTCAAGGACTACTTTGACTTCAACGAACCTTTCCACAAGTTGCCTTCGCACCGCATCCTGGCGCTACTGCGCGGCGAGAATGAGGGAGTGCTGCAGCTGCAGCTTGATGCCGGAGATGACGCCGACTATGAAGACGTTATCGCCTCCCGCTTTGAGCTGGATCGCTCCTCCAAATGGCTTGCCGATGCCGTCCATTGGGGCTGGCGCACCAAACTCTATATTTCCTCTAGCTTGGATGTGCGCATGCGCTTGAAAGAGATTGCGGAGGAAGGCGCGCTCAAGATCTTCGCCACCAACCTGCGCGATGTGCTACTCGCTGCTCCGGCCGGCCAGCGGGCTACTATCGGCTTGGATCCGGGCTACCGTAATGGCGTCAAGTGCGCGGTGATCGATAAGACAGGCAAGGTGCTTAATACCGCTATCGTCTACCCACACCAGCCGCAGAATCAGTGGAGCCAGGCAGTTCAGGAACTATCTACCCTGTGCGCGAAGCATTCGGTGGACCTTATGGCCATCGGCAACGGTACGGCCTCTCGCGAGACTGAAAAGCTCGCCCAAGAAATTGCTGACCTTATCAAGCAAGCCGGCGGTCAGCGTCCTACGCCAGTAGTGGTATCTGAATCCGGCGCCTCGGTGTATTCTGCCTCGCAACTGGCCGCAGAGGAATTCCCCGAGATGGATGTCTCTTTGCGCGGGGCGGTTTCTATTGCCCGTCGCCTACAAGACCCGCTGGCTGAGCTGGTGAAGATTGATCCCAAAGCCATTGGCGTCGGGCAGTACCAGCACGATGTCAACCAGACTGCGCTCGCCCGCACACTTGACGGTGTCGTAGAAAGCGCGGTCAATGGCGTGGGCGTGGATCTCAATACTGCGTCGGTTCCGCTGCTGGAGCGCGTGGCCGGTGTTAATTCCACCATCGCTGCCAATATTGTGGCTTATCGTAACGACAACGGCTCCTTTGCTTCCCGCAAGGAATTGAAGAAGGTGCCGCGTCTCGGACCTAAGGCATTTGAGCAGTCCGCCGGTTTCCTGCGCATTAATGGCGGTACCGATCCGCTAGATGCCTCTGCCGTGCACCCCGAGGCCTATCCCGTTGTCGCTCGCATTGCGGAAAAGACTGGGCTGGGAATTTCTGAGCTTATTGGTAATACTCGCGTGCTCAGCAAGCTTCCGCCAGCAGACTTTGCGGACGAGACCTTTGGTATCCCGACGGTAAGCGATATCATCGCCGAGCTGGAAAAGCCCGGCCGAGACCCGCGTCCAGAATTTAAGACCGCTACCTTTAAGGAAGGTGTGCATAAGGTATCCGACCTCACCCCAGGCATGGTTCTGGAGGGCACGGTTACTAACGTGGCGGCTTTCGGCGCTTTTGTAGACGTTGGAGTTCATCAGGATGGTCTCGTCCACGTTTCTGCAATGAGCCATAAATTTGTCTCTGATCCCCATGAGATTGTGCGCTCTGGCCAGGTGGTCAAGGTGAAGGTCATGGAAGTTGACGTCGAGCGCCAGCGCATTGGTTTGTCTCTGCGTCTAGACGATGAACCGGGGCAGCCGGCTCCGAAGCGACGCGGCGACGGGCCACGCGGTTCCGCGAGGTCCAGAGGCAGGGGAGAAAGAAAGCGCTCCGGACACAAGTCTAGTGGCGGATCCCGAGGTGGCTCGCGCGGACGCACGGGTGGACCAGGCGGCGCCATGGCCGATGCCTTGAAGAAGGCAGGATTCTAACCGACTGCAACTACCGTGGGCTAGCCGTGCCGCTGCCATTTTGACAACTCCCATCGTCTAGGGCGATGGGAGCTTGGAGCTGGTCTGACGGGAAGCTAGAACGAATTGGAATTTGGTTCCCACCGACACGTATGGAAAAATGGTGCATCGTTCTATGTAACGGGCACGAACCGGTTAGGCACCACGCCGCTAGGGTCCTCTGTCCCAAACTGAAAAGGAATATTGGCATGTCCAACATCATTGACAAGGTCGATGCAGCACAGCTGCGCGACGATATCCCGTCCTTCCGTCCAGGCGATACCCTCGACGTAAACGTAAAGGTTATCGAGGGCAACAACGAGCGTGCACAGCTCTTTAAGGGTATCTGCATCCGTCGTCAGGGCTCCGGCATCCGCGAGACCTTCACCGTCCGCAAGGTCTCCTTCGGCATCGGCGTTGAGCGTACCTTCCCGGTTCACTCCCCGAACCTGGAGTCCATCAAGGTCTCCCGCCGTGGCCGCGTCCGCCGCGCGAAGCTTTACTACCTGCGCGACCTGCGTGGCAAGAAGGCTCGTATCAAGGAACGTCGCTAGTCTTAGCGCGCTGCGCGCCGTCATTCCCTTGCTCCCTGCTGGGGGCAAGGGGATTTTTATGCCAAATTCCGGTCTTTCTAACTCGAAGCGGCAGATTGTAACCGGATAGTTGTCTGTGAATCCTTTAGGCCTGAGGGGGATAAGAGCGGAAATGAGCGTTGGGGTTGCTAGGATCTAGCGCGTGAATAAAGACAGCATCTCGCAGGAACAGTCGCCAGAGGGCGAGGGGGCCCACCCCGCACAGGGCGTCGCCACCCAGCAAGGCGAAGAGGCGACCAAGAAGAAGGAAATGCCGTGGCTGCTAGAAACTCTGCTAGTCGTGGTAACCGTCCTAGTGATCGTAGGACTCTTCCAGAACTTTGTTGGCCGGCAGTATGTAATCCCATCGGGATCGATGGAGCCGACGCTGCACGGATGCGAGGGTTGCACGAATGACCGAATTTTCACGGAAAAGGTTTCCTACTACGGCGATGGAGAACCCGAACCCGGGGATGTAGTGGTCTTTAAAGGCACCGAGGACTGGAATTCCAGCTATGTCTCCCCGCGTTCATCGAATCCGCTCATCCACGGAGTGCAAGATGCACTGAGCTTCGTATCTTTGGCCCCACCAGATGAAAACACTTTGGTTAAGCGCGTAATCGCTACCGGTGGGCAAACAGTGTCCTGTCAAGAAGGCGATCCCGCTGTAATGGTAGATGGCAAGCCTATCGAGCAAGAATATGTGCAAGACCCGCCCACGTATCCGGTAGATGAGTCGACCGGCTCGGAGGCCTGCGGTGGTCCGTACTTTGGTCCCGTCGAGGTACCAGAGGACAATATCTGGGTCATGGGCGATAACCGCACTGCTTCGGCCGATTCGCGCTATCACATGACGGATAAATTCCACGGCACGGTTCCAGTGGAAAACGTACGCGGCAAAGTAAAGTTCGTGTTCTGGCCGTTTACCCGCATTGGTGGGGTCGATGACCCGGATATCCAAGAATAGGCCTTCCACGCAACGCCTGCGCACCCGAGATTTTCTCTTTCCCGTGGTGGCGGGCTTTGTCCTGCTGGTGCTCTTGCAGGCTTTAGTGGGCAGGATGTATGTCATTCCTTCAGCTTCGATGGAGCCGACCTTGCACGGCTGCGCCGGCTGCGACAATGATCGCATTGCGGTGCAAAAGGTTAGCTATTATTTCTCGGATCCGCGGCCGGGTGAGGTTGTGGTTTTTGAGGGGCCGGATTCTTGGAATACCGAGTTTCAGGTCAAGCGTTCGCACAACATCATCGTGCGTGGCGCGCAGAACGCCCTAGCAGCCGTAGGGCTTTTGCCTAACGGAGAAAATATCCTCGTCAAACGGGTGATTGCTACCGGCGGGCAAACAGTAAGCTGCGAGGCAGGTGATCCTTCAGTCATGGTTGACGGCAAGCCTGTGAACCAAGATTTCGTCCTCGACCCGCCGGAGATTCCCGTGGATCCTAAGGCGGGCTCCCAGGCGTGTGGCGGTGAGTATTTTGGTCCGATTACCGTTCCGGAGGGAAAACTGTGGGTAATGGGAGACAATCGCACCAATTCCCTTGACTCGCGTGCACACTTGGGCGACCACCTGCAAGGCACGGTGCCGGTGGATAATGTACGCGGCCGAGTTGAGGGCGTCGTCTTGCCGCTTTCCCGCTGGGGTGGGGTGGACCACCCAGGAATTTCAAATGCGTCGGCTTAAGCAGCGGCGCACTTACGAGGTGGCGTTGAGCAAGGCTGGGCTAGGACCGGTAGCTGGCGTGGATGAGGCCGGGCGCGGTGCGTGTTGTGGGCCGATCACCATTGCGGCCTGCGTGATGCCAGATAGGCCGATTAAAGAATTGGCGGGACTTACCGATTCCAAGAAATTTACCCCCAAGCAGCGGGAGCGGCTCTTTCTCCTTATCAAGGACAAGGCTGTGGACTGGTCAGTGGTGCATATTGGTGCGGGGGACATCGATAGGCGCGGCATCCAGCGCGCCAATATTTCAGGCATGCGTAGGGCGGTAGCGCGCCTGTCAGTTCATCCGGGCTACGTGCTTTCCGACGCCCTCTTTATCCCCGGCCTGAGCCAGCCCCACCTGCCCATTATTGGCGGCGATGCAGCCGCGCGATGCATTGCTGCGGCCAGCGTGCTGGCGAAGGTCAGCCGTGACCATCTCATGAAAGAGCTCGATGCGCGCTACCCCGGCTACGGTCTGGCTAACCATAAGGGCTATGGCACCAAGGCCCACGAAGCTGCCATTTCCCAGTTAGGTGGGTGCCCGGAACACCGCATGAGCTACGAGAATGTCCGCCGCGCCCAGGCGGAGTTTGCCGCGCGTGCCTAGCCAAAATTTTTCCTCCCGCACGCTAAGCTAAAGCGAGCTAACCCACAACCTGGAGGTCCACCGTGAGTGCAGAGGAACTCGATAACTACGAGGCTGAGGTAGAGCTTTCCCTCTACCGCGAGTACCGAGATGTTGTCAGCCAGTTTTCCTATGTTGTTGAAACTGAGCGGCGCTTTTACCTGGCAAACGCGGTAGAGCTGATCCCACATACCTCTGGGCCTGATGTGTATTACGAGGTGCGCATGTCCGATGCTTGGGTATGGGACATGTACCGCTCCGCGCGCTTTGTACGATACGTTCGCGTTATTACCTATAAGGACGTCAACATCGAGGAGCTGGATAAGCCGGAATTCATAATGCCGGAATAGTTTTGTCAAGCCGATGCTAAAAAGGTGCGCCTCGGTTGTGGATAACAGGGATACTAAGCCACGTTATCCACAGCCGAGGCGCTTTTTGCATGTGCAGCTCTTGTAAGAACCTTGCCGGCTGCGGTGTTCTGTGCGGGCAGATGAATTTCTCGACGCACAAGGATAGACCGCTATGCATTTTCACTCAGATCACCAATTGGCCACGAAGAGGCCGAGGCACAAACAAGCATTAGGAAAAAGGGGCGAAGCTTATGCCGTGCGCTATCTACGCGAGCGCGGTGTCAATATCATCGCTGCAAACGTCTCATATCGGGTAGGGGAAATAGACCTTATCGCTCGCGAGGCGGACGGAACCATAGTCTTTGTCGAAGTGAAAACACGCGCTAAGGCCAACTTCGGGGTGGCCGAGGCCGTTACCCCGCAAAAACTAGCGCGCCTGCGCAAAGCAGCGGCGCAATGGCTCGATGGAAAGCCACTGTCCACCGTGCGATTCGACGTCATTGCCTTACTCGCACACGGTCAGGGGTTTGTGGTGGAACACTTCAAGGGGGTCGAAGATGGCTCTAGGTAATTGCTTGACCATGTCCCTTAACGGAGTCTTAGCCCAGTTGGTCGATGTCGAGGCAAATGTAGGCCACGGCCTTCCAGGCATCCACGTGGTGGGACAAACTGATACCGCAATTTCCGAATCGCGCGATAGGATCAAGACTGCGGCCTTTAACTCCCATCTACCATGGCCAAAGACCAAGGTAGTTGTCTCGATGTCTCCGGCTTCGCTGCCAAAGTCCGGTTCACACTTTGATCTACCCATTGCACTAGCAATTTTGGCCGCGCAGGCAGAAGTCAACTTTCCCACTAAGGGCTCCACCCCTTCACCGGCTCGGCGTCTGCAGCGAACTTTGGTATTGGGCGAACTCGGCCTTGACGGTAGCGTTCGTCCCGTTGCAGGCATTATTCCAGCGCTTTTAGCAGCCCGCGAACAAGGAATAGCAACGCTCATCGTTCCACCTGGAAATGCGGCCGAAGCCACGCTGGTGCCGGATATGGATGTGCTGGTCACCTCCTCATTGAAGGAGGCGTTCGGCTGGGCGTGTGGAAACCGCGACCTGCCGCGGGCTGCCAGCTTTTCCGGTTCGCTTTCCCCAGTTCATTCGGAAAAGGCGGGGCCGGATTTTTGCGACATCGCGGGTCAAGCCAACGCAAAATGGGCTGCCGAAGTTGCCGCAGCCGGTGGACACCATTTGATGATGATTGGGCCACCGGGATCTGGAAAATCTATGATTGCCTCGCGATTGCCTACCATCTTGCCCAGCCTTACTCCGGATCAGCAGGTGGAAACTACCGCGATTCACTCTCTAACCGGAATCCCTGGTGAGGTTATTGAACGAGCGCCATTTATCGCCCCGCACTCCTCTGTCACCCGTGCTGCGCTGCTTGGCGGCGGGTCGGGTCATCCGCGCCCTGGGGCAGTGAGCCTAGCGCACAATGGAGTTCTATTCCTCGACGAGGCCAGCGAAGTTGCAGCTCCGGTTCTCGATGGTCTGCGAGCCCCGCTGGAAGAAGGACAGGTACGCCTAGCGCGCTCGCGCCGTGAGGTGACCTATCCCGCTCGCTTCCAATTGGTCATGGCCGCTAACCCCTGTAGGTGCGCGGCGGAAGAGCCCTCCAAGTGCAGGTGCAATCCGCATGAACGGATGAATTATCTTTCCAATCTTTCCGGTCCGTTGCGTGACCGTTTGGATATGGTGGTCACCTTAAGCGGGCAGGCGGCAACGATTAACGCGGAAGGGGAGGAGAGCTCAACTGTCATTGCCGAGCGCGTCGCTATCGCTCGTGAACGTGCCGCCGCCCGCTGGTGGGCAGACGGTATCTCGGCGCGGACGAATGGCGATGTTCCCTCTTCCTATCTGCGTCGACAACGTCCCGCCGCGGATGCTGCGATGGTGATGTTGTCGGCTTACCTAGCCGATGGTGAAATCTCTCAGCGCGGGGTGGACCGAGTTTTGAGACTCTCGTGGACCTTGGCCGATTTAGAAGGTAAAAAACAACCTGACCTTGACGAGGTAGGGCGTGCACTTGATCTGCGCGGTTCAATTAACGTGGGGAGGCTTGCAGCATGAGTTCACTCGATCTCTCCACGCCTTATGCCACTTGGGTATATCTCAACCGGGTGGTGGAAGGCCCTTCTGGCACAATGCAGGCCTTACTTACGCAGTATCCGGCTGAAGAAATTGCGCACGGCATCTATAACCGCGCAGAGTGGATAGGCCCCCTTTTAGCACGGACAGCCTCGCGTTATGACTGGTTGCGTCAGTCCGAAGACATGGCGGCTGCCGAGCGGGTGGGAGCCCGGCTTATTACGGCAGAAAGCCCGGAGTGGCCCGCAGACGAATTCTCTTCTGCATTCGGCTTTTATCAGCATGGTGCGGATGCCCCAGCAACATTTGATGATCAAGCATTGCCGCCACACAGCCTGTGGGTGCGCGGCGCACCATTGCAGGCGGAGGTAGCTCAAGCCGTAGCGATTGTCGGCACTCGCGCTATATCTCGTTACGGCTGGCAGGCCACTCAAAATGTGGTTTCCGGACTAGTTCAGCACCAATGGACTCCGATATCCGGTGGCGCGCTTGGCGTGGATACCGTCGCCCACGAGACTGCGCTTGACAACAACGGTCGCACAGTGGCGGTGGCTGCGTGCGGAATTGATAGGGATTATCCCGCCCGCAATGCAAACCTCTTTGCCAAGATTGCGGATAACGGGTGCGTTGTTTCTGAATTTGCTCCGGAAACCGCCCCAAAGCGTCACCGGTTCTTGACTCGCAATCGGCTAGTTGCAGCACTGAGCCAGGGCACCGTGGTTATGGAAGCGGCGTTTCGATCCGGGGCGCTCAATACGCTCAACTGGGCGGAGGCGCTAGGCCGCGTGGCCATGGCGGTGCCTGGGCCTATAACGACCAGCGGTTCGCTAGGTTGCCATCAGCGTATCCAAGAGGGGCGGGCACAACTTGTCACCAGTGCCGATGAAATTCGTGCCCTGGTTGGCCGCGCCGGGGAAGTAGACCCGGGAGCACAGTATGAAATCAATTTTGCGGCTACGATGACCCAACGGCTCTCCCGTAATGAATTGCGAGTCTATGACGCTACTCCGCCGCCTGGCCAAGATCAGGCAACGGCGGAGGATATCGCCCGCGAAGCGGGATTCCGCCTACCGCTTACCATTCACTTACTATTGGCGCTAGAGAAGATGTGCGTCGTAGTCCGACACGGCAATACCTGGACGCGCCGAGAAACTGAGTAAGGGACACCATTGAAAGACGAGTACACTGCTGTGGCATGAGTGAACATGGATTTTCGTCGAAGCGCCCAAACGCAGAGGGGCAGATGGTGGAAGCTATCGAGGACTTCGCGGATTTCCAGCTACATGTGAAAGGGCGCGCGGCGGCAACAGTGCGAGGGTATCGCTCCGATCTGCGCGACCTTGCTCGCAGCGTACCCACCTTTGCGGATTTTACCCTAAATAACCTGCGTCAATGGTTGGCAGAGGCCGTAGCAGAAGGAAAGGCGCGCTCTACATTGGCACGTCGTACTGCGGCGGTGAAGGGGTTTTCTACCTGGGCAGTGCGCGAGGGGCACCTAGAACGGGACATCGCTGCTCGGCTCGTTACTCCCAAAGTAGGCCAGCACTTGCCCACAGTGTTGGCCCCAGATCAGGCCGGTGAGCTTATGGGTAATGCGGTTTCTGCCGATGAAGTCCATTTCCTTCGCGATAGTGCCATCTTGGAGCTGCTCTATGCCACCGGAATGCGCGTTGCGGAGCTGGTGCGGCTTGACCTAGGCGATATCGACTTCCAGCGTGGTACATTGCAGGTTACCGGTAAGGGCAGTAAGCAGCGTGTGGTGCCCTTCGGTCAAGCCGCAGAAGACGCCTTAAAACAGTGGATTGAACACGGGCGTGGAAAACTTGCGGCGGCAGACACGAAAGCGGTCTTTGTAGGAAGTAGGGGAGGGCGCATAGACCAGCGCCAAGTACGCCGCATAGTAGACAAGGCTGCCCGTGTTACTGGAGCTCAAGGGCTTACCCCGCACGGAGTTCGTCACTCGGCCGCAACTCATCTTCTTGAAGGTGGTGCAGACCTACGTGTGGTGCAGGAACTGCTGGGGCACTCCTCATTGAATACCACGCAGATTTACACCCACGTGTCTGCCCAGCGCCTGCAACGCGTATATGAACAAGCCCATCCGCGTGCCTAAAGTGGTTTGAGGCGGATGACCGGCATTTCCAGCAACGTCAACGGATCGATATAGGTATCCTTCGCGATAAGCGCACCCCAGTGTAGGCCCGGATATCCATCGACGGGATTGCCCAGCCGGCCGATGACTTGGCCTGCGCGTACATCTTGGCCTTGTTTTACGGTGCCATGCACGGGCTGATATGTGGTTCTTACCCCGTCTGCATGAGATATCGAGACGACGGGTTTGCCGGCCACCGTACCCACAAACGCGACTGCGCCATCTTCAGCGGCTACCACTGGAGAGCCCACGCTTAAGTCCATGTCCACGCCGCGATGGCCTGGGCTCCATTTCTTCTCAGGGGCTTCAAATCCGCGGAGAACCCGCGCCGGGCTAGGGCGACCTGAGGCTGGATCCACATAGGCTGCTGCAGGTGGGCAGGAGAGAAATAGAAGGCAAACGACGGTGATAAGGATGGCGAGTGGGAGAACGGGGCGTCGACAAGGGAGGCTCTTGGGCGGTGGGAGAAAATCGATCATGGCCACAGGGTCTAGTAGATAGATTTAGCAGCAAACCTATCGTCACACTGTTTGTGGATATCGTGTGGTACGTGATGCGATTGAGGCAGGAGTAAAGCGAAGCGATAGCCCCAGCCGAAAATGTTGTGGATAGCTTGTATTCGGTTTGGAAAAACCAGCGCAGCAGATTATTCTTTGGGGCAGCAGTGTGTCCACCTCGTGGAGGCATTGACTACGCGCGGCGAAGTTGTCGCTTTCTGCTGGAAGGAAGAGACAGCCTGACGGCTGACGTGGTCCTTGGAAACAAGGTGTCAGCGGGGCCTTCGTTGCTAGGGTGCGGAATAAAACACCGCACATTTGGAAAACCGAAAGATAAGATAAAAGAAAGCGAGCGAATCATGGCAGTTGTAACCATGCGCGAGCTCCTCGACGCTGGTGTGCACTTTGGCCACCAGACCCGTCGCTGGAATCCGAAGATGCGTCGTTTCATCTTCACCGACCGTAACGGCATCTACATCATCGACCTGCAGCAGACGCTGACCTACATTGACGAAGCTTACGAGTTCGTCAAGGAAACCGTTGCACACGGTGGCACCATCCTGTTCGTTGGTACCAAGAAGCAGGCGCAGGAAGCAGTTGCTGAAGAGGCAACCCGCGTCGGTATGCCTTACGTCAACCACCGCTGGTTGGGCGGCATGCTCACCAACTTCCAGACCGTTTCCAAGCGTCTGAAGCGCATGAAGGAGCTTCAGGCAATGGATGAGCGTGAGGACGGCTACAAGGGCCGCACCAAGAAGGAAGTTCTCATGCTCAAGCGTGAACGCGCGAAGCTCGAGCGCGTTCTGGGTGGCATCTCCGATATGGCAAAGACCCCGTCCGCGCTGTGGATTGTTGATACCAACAAGGAGCACATTGCGGTTAAGGAAGCTCGCAAGCTGAATATTCCGGTTGTCGCCATCTTGGACACCAACTGTGACCCGGATGAAGTTGAATTCCCGATCCCGGGCAACGACGACGCCATCCGCTCCACCAAGCTGCTTTCCGGCATCGTTGCTTCCGCTGTAGAGGAAGGCAAAAAGGCGCGCGAGGAGCGCCAGCTGGCTGCAGCTAAGGAAGCTGCCGGCGATTCCGCTGAGAAGGAAAAGCGCGATGCTGAGGCAGCTGCCGCAGCATCCGACCCAGCTTCTGCGGAAAAGCCTGAGGAAGCATCCGCAGACAAGGCTGAGAAGTAGTCATACTTTCTCGCATGGAGACTTCCTAACCTGCGATTAATTGAATACCCCACGCACTTTTGGTGTGGGGCAGCAAGGGAGTAATCCTGCCCAAGGCTGTTTACCAACCCCCGCCACCGTGCTGTAACGGCGGCGGGGGTTGGTTTTATCTATGCTGGGTGCTGCTGAATCCAGCTGCCCATTATATAAAGGTGGGAAAAGGGGTGGTTTCCGCCACCCTAAAGCGGCGCGATTTCATCGCGTCGACTACGCTGTTTGAACGAACACTGTTTGATTTTCAAGGAGGATCGCCCCAACTATGGCGAACTACACTGCTGCAGACGTCAAGGCACTGCGCGAAGCTACCGGTTCTGGCATGCTCGACTGCAAGAAGGCTCTGGAAGAGTCCGGCGGCGACTACGACAAGGCCGTCGAGTACCTGCGTATCAAGGGCGCTAAGAACGTATCCAAGCGTGCTGACCGCGAGGCAACCGAAGGTCTCATCGCCGTTTCCGGCAACACCATGGTCGAGATCAACTGTGAGACCGACTTCGTTGCTAAGAATGAGGCATTCAAGACCTTTGCTGCCAAGATTGCTGACGCTGCTGCTGAGGCCAAGGCAAACTCCGCTGACGAGCTCAACAACCTTGAGATCGACGGCAAGAAGGTCTCCGAGATTGTGGACGAGGAATCCGCAAAGACCGGCGAGAAGCTGCAGGCACGCCGTGCAGTTACTGTAGAGAGCGACCAGGTTGCCGTTTACCTGCACCAGCGTTCTGCTGACCTGCCACCGGCAGTGGGCGTACTGGTTTCCTACGAGGGCAATGAGGAAGGCGCTCACGCTGCAGCCCTGCAGATTGCTGCTATGAACGCTGAGTACCTCACCCGTGAGGACGTTCCGGCAGAGGTCGTGGAAAAGGAGCGCGAAATTGCCGAGGCAACCACTCGTGAGGAGGGTAAGCCAGAGGCTGCTCTGCCAAAGATCGTGGAAGGCCGTCTGAACGGCTTCTTCAAGTCCATCGTGCTGTTGGAGCAGGCTTCCCTGTCCGATAACAAGAAGACCGTGAAGCAGGTTGCTGAAGAGGCTGGCACCACCATCACCGGCTTCGTCCGTTACGAGGTTGGCGCTTAAGCTCACCACTTTTTAGACGCTAGGCCCACGAAGGATTTTCCTTCGTGGGCTTTGTGCTGCAGTAATAGTCTGATTGGCCCATGACATTCTGGTGATGGGCCATGTTATAGCTCGCCCTAGTCTCGCAGGGGCAGAGCCGTGACCTTCCGTGGCAGGCGGTGTGAGGATGCGGGAGGTATATGGGTAAGATGGGACGGAGATTAAAACTGCCCCACGTTAAGGAGACGAAGTAGGCGTGACTGCTGCAGATATTAAGCGAACCGGGTACAAGCGAGTGATGCTGAAGCTAGGTGGTGAGATGTTTGGCGGCGGCAGGGTCGGCATCGACCCAGATGTAGTCGAAAATGTGGCCCGCCAGATTGCAGAGGTTTCTCGCCAAGGAATCGAAATCGCAGTGGTTATCGGCGGCGGTAATTTCTTCCGAGGCGCGGAGCTGTCCCAGCGCGGTATGGACCGCGCCCGCTCGGACTACATGGGCATGCTTGGTACGGTCATGAACTCCTTGGCATTGCAAGACTTCCTCAAACAGCAGGGCGTTGACTGCCGTGTGCAGACTTCCATCAACATGGCACAAATCGCTGAGCCGTACCTGCCATTGCGCGCCGACCGCCACCTAGAGAAGGGCCGCGTGGTGATTTTTGGTGCTGGCATGGGAATGCCGTACTTCTCTACGGATACCACTGCCGCCCAGCGTGCCCTCGAAATCGGCGCTGAAGTCCTCTTCCTTGCCAAGGCAGTCGACGGCGTTTACTCCGACGACCCGCGAACCAACCCGGATGCCGGGCTGTACTCAGAGATCACCCCGCGTGAGGTCATTGAAAAGGGCCTCAAGGTAGCGGATGCGACGGCCTTCAGCCTGTGCATGGACAATAACATGCCGATTTTGGTCTTTAACCTGCTGGAGGAAGGAAATATTGCCCGCGCCGCTGGCGGTGAAGTTATCGGCACGCTGGTGCAGTCCTAATACTGTAGCTGGTGTGAACCTGCTACCTTTTTATACAGCTACCCCTATTCGTTTAAGGATGATTTAGCCAAATGATCGATGAGATTCAGCTCGAAGCAGAAGAGCACATGACCGCCTCCGTCGAGCACACCCGCGAACAGCTGGTGACTATTCGTACTGGCCGCGCGAACCCAACCATGTTCAACGGTCTCGTAGCCGAGTACTACGGCGTTCCTACTCCGATTGCGCAGATGGCTACCGTCTCCGTGCCGGAGCCGCGCATGCTGCTCATCAAACCCTATGAGCAGTCCATGATCCATGAGATTGAAAACTCCATCCGTAACTCGGATTTGGGCGTAAACCCGACTAATGATGGCCAAGTTCTACGTGTGACCGTTCCGCAGCTGACGGAGGAACGCCGTAAGGAAATGGTTAAGCTGGCTAAGAGCAAGGGTGAGGATGGCAAGATCGCTATCCGTAACATCCGCCGTAAGGCCATGGAGCAGTTGAAGAAGCTGCAAAAGGACGGCGATGCCGGCGAGGATGAAGTCGTCGCTGCTGAAAAGGAAATGGAAAAGATTACCTCCGGCTACATTGATCAAGTGGACAAGCTGGTTGAAAACAAGGAAAACGAGCTAATGGAGGTCTAAGGCCTCCCATTGTTGCCGCCGTGCCCGTCCTCGGCCGGCGGCGCTTTTTCTGTCCAAGACCCATGGCTCAGTACAAGGGTCGGTGCGGACTGAAGAAGTTTGTGGGGACGCGAAAGAGACAGTGAAAGGAGCCGGTTACGGTGAGTGACGCCATAAACCGCCGATTGCCACAGCCAAAGAACGGTGCTGGCCGGGATTTGCCGGCCGCAATCGGCGTTGGCGTAGGCCTTGGCGCACTTGTGGTGCTCGCCGTGTGGGCCGGTCCGCTCGCGTGGTATGCAGTCGTGGCCATTGCCGTGGGCGTAGCGATGTGGGAGGTGCTCACTCGCCTGCGAGAGCATTCCTACACCATTCCGCGCACGCTGCTGATTATCTTGGGCCAGGCCATGGTGTGGGTATCTTGGCCATTCGGCGCACCCGGGCTGGTGGCTGTCTATGTCACCGCGGTTCTTGCCCTCATGTTTGGCCGCCTTTTCCACAATGGCCGGCATCGTCCGCCCATTAATTACCTGCGCGATATGTCCGTTGGCATTTTTGTGTTGACTTGGATTCCGCTTTTTGCCACCTTCGCGGCGATGTTATCGCTGGTGTCAACGCCGTTCGCTAGTGGTGCGGCCTCCATTGTCGTGTTCATGCTGTGCGTGGTCGCTTCCGATACCGGAGGCTATGTGGCCGGCGTAATGTTTGGCTCGCATCCAATGGCACCTGCGGTAAGCCCCAAGAAATCCTGGGAGGGGTTTTGCGGTTCTATCGTTTTCGGCGTGGTAACCGGTGCACTCACCGTGAAGTTCCTACTCCATCATGATGCGTGGGTAGGCAGCCTTATGGGCTTGGGACTGGTCATTTGTGCCACGTTAGGCGATTTGTTGGAATCTCAATTCAAACGTGAACTAGGAATCAAGGACATGTCGGCATTGCTGCCTGGTCACGGTGGGTTGATGGACCGATTGGATGGCATGTTGCCCTCTGCCATGGTTACATGGGTCGCCATTAGCTTCCTCGCTACGTTCACACCGTAGACGTAGAGGGCATGCAAAAGCCGCCCCTTCGAATCCCATTCCTGAAGAATTGCAGGGTTTTGGAGAGGCGGCTTTGTGACGTCTTAAACCTGCTTTGCTTGCTTGCGTAGCTGGCGGCGCAGCTCGAACATGCGCCAACCGCCGACGAGCGCCATGATAAGGGCGCCGCCAATGGCAAAGATGAGGAAAGCGATTCCTGCAGGGAACTCACCAGACCAGCCCAGGAAGTTCATAGGCACCTCATGTTGGTTTTGCATGATGAAGACGATGAGAACAATGAGCAGCAGGAATCCTACAATGAGTGCGATCCAGGTACTAGCTGCGAAAGAGCCTTGCGCCTTGCCAGAAGGCTGGGTGGAGCGAGAGTCAGAGTCCGAGACCGTCGTTTCCAGCTCAGAACCAGTCTCCGGTGCAGAGGTGTCCATCTCCGCCGAGGAGAGGTCTGCGTCGGAGGAAGAAAAATCATCTGCAGGGTAATTTGAGTTTGTCATGTAACCATTATTTCTTTAAACCTGTCGATTATGCCACTTGGCACGGCTTTCAATTGGAAAAACCCACGCAGACCGTGGAAAGATGGGCAATATTATGGCTCAACCAGTGAAACTCAACTTCTCCGCCCCGCGCCGCGGACTTCCTCCTAAGCACTTTGCGGACTTGTCCGAGAGCGAGCACGTGGACAAGCTTGCAGAAATTGGTCTGCCTAAATTCCGCGCAAAGCAGCTCGCTAAGCATTATTACGAGCATTTCACCGACAATGTCGAGGATATGACGGACATCCCTGCCGGCAAGCGCGAGGCCGTTAGGGAAGCCTTCTTTCCAGAGCTAATGAAGCCCATCCGTACCACCTCCACCGATGATGGGGAGACAACGAAGTCCCTGTGGCGTCTACACGATGGCACGTTGTTGGAGTCGGTGTTGATGCGCTACCCAGGGCGCGCCACCTTGTGCATTTCTTCCCAGGCCGGTTGCGGTATGGCCTGTCCATTCTGTGCGACTGGCCAGGGCGGTTTGGATCGCAACTTGTCGACGGGTGAGATCGTTGAGCAATTCCGCCACGCGGCGGCCGCCATGGCAGCGGAAGGCGGCCGCCTGTCCAACGTGGTCTTTATGGGCATGGGTGAGCCGTTGGCTAACTATAAGCGCGTGGTGCAGGCAGTGCGCCAAATTACCGGCCAGGATGGTGCCGGTTTTGGTCTTTCCCAGCGCAACGTGACTATTTCCACGGTGGGCTTGGCCCCAGCTATCCGCAAGCTAGCGGACGAGGACTTGGCTTGCACGCTGGCCGTTTCCCTGCACACACCGGATGATGAGCTGCGTGACGGCCTTGTTCCGGTCAATAATCGCTGGTCCGTCGACGAGGTTTTGGATGCAGCGCGCTACTACGCGGATACCTCCGCGCGCCGAGTTTCTATCGAGTACGCCCTGATTCGCGATAAGAATGATCAGGATTTCCGCGCGGATTTGCTGGGCCGCAAGTTGCACCAGAAGCTGGGCTCCAAGGTGCATGTCAATGTCATTCCGTTGAATCCTACGCCGGGCTCGGAGTGGGATGCGGCACCAAAGGACCGCCAAGACGAATTCGTCCGGCGGGTCCAAGCCCAAGGCGTGCCATGTACTGTGCGCGATACCAAGGGCGATGAGATTGCGGCGGCCTGTGGCCAGCTCGCCGCGGATGAGCGGGAGGATAAGTCTGCCTAACTGATAAGATTAGCGGATATGATTGTTCCGAATTATCCACCGCTTTCAGATGACCCCACGACGCAGGCCTTTGCCGTGCGTGGCCTAAATAAATCTTTTGCCGGACGCCCCGCGGTGTCGAACTTGAGTCTCGACATCCCGCGGGGCTCTATTTATGGCATCGTCGGACCGAATGGCGCTGGCAAGACGACCATGCTCACCATGGCGTGCGGCTTACTGCGCCCAGATAGTGGTCAGGCATTTATCGCCGGGCACAATACCTGGCAGGACCCGATCGCAGCGAAGGCAGCAATGGGTCTTCTCATCGATGGTGCTCCAGTTTTCGACCGCTTGTCAGGACCGGAATTCCTTTTCTACCTCGGGGCATTGCGCCGCATGAATCAAACGGAGGCGGAACACCGCAGCGCGCAACTCTTGGATGCCTTGCAGCTTGCCGACGCCGCCGATAAACCCATCGCGGACTACTCCGCTGGCATGACCAAAAAGATCCTTCTGGCAGGTGCGCTTTTGCACAACCCAGAAGTTGTGATTCTTGATGAGCCTTTGGAAGCCGTGGATCCCGTATCCGGCAAACTCATTCAGGAACTACTGCGCGCCTACGTTGACCGCGGTGGCACAGTTATCTTGTCCTCCCATGTCATGCAATTGGTGGAGGGGCTGTGCGACCACGTAGCCATTATTGCCGGTGGCCAAGTGCTATCTGCTGGGCACGTAGAGGAGGTGCGCCAAGAAGGCAGCCTCACGGATGCCTTTATCCACTTCGCCGGCGGCAGTGAATTTGATGCCGGCTCCTTTGATTGGCTGCGGCGCGATAGCGGCGAGCCGCAACGTAGGGAAGGGGAGTTTTAGTCCTTATGACCTCTACGCTTCTAAAACTGCATCGCACATTGTGGGGGCGGAACCTAAAGTCCAATGCCTCAGCGGTCTTGATTCCAATCTCCTTGTTGCTCTACGGACTCATCGGCATGGCCTCGCTCGCTGTATTGGCGGCGGCAGATATCTCCAGTGATTCTGGTACCGGGAACTTCCATGCACTTACTGCCGCCCCTGCAATAGGCACCCTCGCTTTTCTGGTCATCACGCTCATCATGCCCAGCGGGGAGAACCAGCTATCTGCGCGCGAGCTTTCCGCGTTGCCGTTGCGCCTGAAAGACATTACCCCAGCACTTGCAATAGCTTCGGTACTCAACTTGCGCGCACCGGTGCCGGTTCTGTTGACCATTGCGTACACAGTCATTGGAAGTGTGACTTTAGCCGCCAACGCACAAGCTCTGCTTATCTTGCCCTTTGTCCTAGGAATGATCTTTGCGTTAGTGCTGACGTTGGTTCTCGCGGACCTTGCGGTTTATGTTGGCGCCACCGCCGCGGAGCTAAGCTCTACTACGCTGAAAGTGCTAGGTTCAGTGGCGGTAGTCTTGCTTATTTTTGGCTCGAACCGTCTTTCTTCCCTTATGGATTCGGATTTCCCACTGGGGACAGTGGGAGAGGTTCTTGCGTGGACCCCTTTGGGTGCGCCAGTGGGATGGGCGCTATCTCTTTGCCAAGGCGAGCTGGTGGCAGCCATCGCGCAGTTTCTTATAGCCGTGGTCTCGCTATGTGTGGCCGCATGGGCCTGGCAGCGCTTGCTGCGCTTGCAGTACGAACGCCGCACCCTTGCGGCTGCCGAGCATAAGCGCAGCGGGAAGGCCAAGGGGATCAGCCGCTTTTCATTGGGATCATTTTCCTACTGCAGCCCGGCGGCGATGGAATTTACGCGCTCTTTTCGTTATATCTTCCGCGATTCACGCCTTATCGGCAGCATCATCATGCAACCGATCCTTGCGCTTATTTTCATCTTCCAGGGGATCAACTCTGATTCCGAGCTGCCCACATTAGGCATACTATTTTTGGGTCTCTTCGGTGGATTGCTGGCTACCAACGATTTCGGCTATGACGGGCCTAGTCTCTGGGTGAAGCTGGCTGCTCCGGTCCGCCCCCGTACGCTGCTCTACGCGCGTCACTGGGCTCACTTGGTGCTTTCGGTAATCGTATTCGTGATATTGGCTATAGTCCTTTATATATTAAGCGCAGACAAGCTGCAGTCTGTGTGCTTTATCGCTGCGGCTACGGGCATATTCATTTCTTCTGCAGGGCTATCCCTTCTTCTCACTACCTTTAATCCCTTTGCTACCGCGCGGCCCGGCGGGAATATGTGGGCGGATAAATCTGGTTACTCGGCCAGCGCGTTCGTAAGCGCCATTTTGAGCTTGTTCATAGGCTGGACCCCGATTATTCCCGGTGTTATTCCAATGGCCCTCGGGTACGGTTCAAATTCTGTATTGCTCGCGTTGGGTTTTGTCTTAGTAGTCGCGGTCCCCGTCGTTTGTTATATCGTTGCCTTGCGGGTCAGCGGTAAACGTGTGGATGAAACGCTGCCTGAAATCTACTCCAAGGTCGGGCACTGGGTATCTTAACCCGCGAGTGTAGTTCTGATGTTTTCTTGGCTTTGTTGCTTGGCCAAGCAGTTCAGTCGCGTACACAGTAGCAACCTCATCATAGTTGCTGGAGTGCCTGTCGGCTGCGGAGTACGCGGAGATTGCTTGCGCCGCGGGGCGTCGCCAAGCGCAAGAGCCGGGCTAGGTAATAAAGAAACCGCCGGCCTTCACTGGGAAGGGCGGCGGTTAAAGCGCTATTAAGCTTAGAGTGCGTGCTTGCCGGAAGAAACCGGGGTGGCGTCGTTGGTGCCTGGCTCAACGCGCAGGTGAGCAACGCGGGAAGGCTCAATGTTTAGGGCACGCAGCTGGGAATCAGTCAGCTCCGCGTAAGCGCCGGTATTGGTCTTCTGGTCATATACCCAGTCCGGCTCCTGGTGGCCCACTGGCTGGTTGCGAGCGGTTACGGTGCGTACCTGGTGCAGCTTGGGCTGGAAAGCGAAGATAAGCAGGCCGAGCACCAGCAGGACGGTCAAAGCGATGAGCCAAACGGTCTCAACATGGCCCTTGTGATTGCCAAAGTTGAAGGCAATCAGGAAGAGAACGGAAATCCAACCGGCGATCTGCACGCCAGAGCGGCTGATGCGCGACCAACCGAATCCTGCGGATGGAACGTCCTCTGTGGAAACACCGTCAAATACCTGCGGTACCGGCTTGTGGGAAGACACTTGCTCTCCTTCGCTTCTGCGTGTGCTCCACTGTGCGATGGACGAGTGGGCACACCAATGCCATTTGTCTGCTACATATTCTAAAACATCGCACCTTGGAAGGCGATTAAACACCCCCGTTGCAGTGCGCCTTACCTGCTGCGCCAATACAGCGGCGGTGGGCGCTAGGGTAGAGTCGTGACTACTCAGCGAATACTCATTCTTGGTTCCACCGGTTCAATCGGCACGCAGGCTCTAGAAGTTATTGCGGATAATCCCGACAAATTCGACGTGGTGGGCATCGCTGCGGGCGGCTCGAACCCGCAACAGACTATCGAACAAGCCCGCAGCCTCAACCTTTCGTTTGACCACGTTGCCGTGGCTAATGAAAGCGCTGCCGCCGAGGTCTCCGCCGCACTGGGAGGGTCGGTCTTAGCGGGTAAAGACGCTGCGGAGCAGTTGGTGCGCTCTATTCCCGCCGATACTGTGCTCAACGCCCTCGTTGGTTCGCTTGGCTTGAAGGCCAGTCTGGCGACGCTAGAAATGGGTGAGTTCCTAGCGCTGGCCAATAAAGAATCCCTCGTCGCCGGCGGTAAGCTGGTAACCCAGGCGTCGCGACCGGGCCAGATCATCCCCGTTGATTCAGAACATTCCGCAATGGCGCAGTGCTTGCGTGCAGGGGAAGAAGGCGAGCTAGACAAGCTCGTGCTCACGGCCTCGGGTGGCCCGTTCCGCGGATGGTCGCGTGAGGAGATGTGGGAGGTGACCCCGCAGCAGGCGGCGCAGCACCCCACCTGGTCTATGGGGCAGATGAATACGCTTAACTCGGCGACCCTTATCAACAAAGGCCTTGAGCTCATTGAAGCCACGCTACTTTTCGATCTTGAGCCAGAGAGAATTGATGTCACCGTACACCCGCAGTCCATCATTCACTCTATGGCTACTTTTAAGGATGGTTGCACCATCGCACAGGTCTCGCCGCCATCGATGAAGTTGCCCATCTCCTTGGCACTAAACTGGCCGCACCGCGTACCGGATGCGCAGCAGTCCTTGGACTTTGCCCAAGCCCATGACTGGCGGTTTGAGCCGCTTGACGATGCCGCGTTTCCCGCCGTCAACCTTGCCCGCCGGGCTGCTTCCGAAGGAACGGGCGTTGTCTATAACGCTGCGAACGAGGAAGCTGCAGCCGCTTTTTTGGCTGGGCGTATCCACTTCCCAGAGATTGTGGACGTGGTGGGGGAGATCCTTGATTCCGCTTCCCAGTTTGCTGGTGTAGTCTCTAGCCTCGACGAAATCCTCGCGGTAGAAGGCGAGGCGCGCAGGCGCGCGAATGCGCTAATTGATTCGCTGGCTGAATAGAAAGCTTTCACACCATGGCAAACTTGCTGGGCATTGTGCTTTTCGCCCTCGGCATTGGGCTAACCGTAGCGCTGCATGAGGCGGGCCATATGCTCACCGCCCGCGCGTTTGGCATGCGGGTGCGCCGCTATTTCATTGGGTTTGGGCCGCGCTTATTTTCCTTCCGTAAGGGCCATACCGAATATGGACTTGCGGCATTCCCGGTGGGTGGCTTTTGCGATATTGCCGGCATGACCGCCCAGGATGAATTCCTCACCGAGGAAGAAGAACCTCACGCGATGTATAAAAAGCCGTGGTGGCAGCGCGTAATAGTCATGGCAGGCGGAATCGCCATCAACCTGATCTTAGGCTTTGTCATTTTGTACTTCGTGGCGATGACGGCCGGGCTGCCCAACCCAGATGCGGATGTTCGCCCGCGTGTGGGTGAAGTAACCTGCTCAGCTAATCAAAAGCCAAACCAGGAACTGGAAGAGTGCACGGGCTCCGGCCCTGCAGGAAAGGCCGGAGTTCAGGAGGGCGATATTATCTTGGCCCTCGACGGCGAGAAGCTGGACTCTTTTACTCAGCTACGCGATGAGGTCATGCAGCGTCCTGGAGACACCGTCACGCTGACGGTAGAGCGCGATGGGGTAGAAAAGGATTTCCCGGTGCACCTCGATACGGTGAAGCGGCTGAACCAAGACGGACAACTCGTTGACGCCGGCTCTATCGGGCTGAGCAATCAGCTTATCGACGTCGTCGAAAAGCACAGCGCCGTCGACGCGCTACCGGCAACCTGGCGTTTTAGCACCTACTCGCTCGGCGCAACGGTCGATGGTCTCAAGCAGTTCCCAGGCAAGATTCCAGGAGTGGTGGCCTCTATCTTTGGCCAAGAGCGCGAAGCTGATGGCCCAATGTCTGTCGTTGGCGCTTCCCGCGTGGGTGGGGAATTGGCGCAACGCTCCCTGTGGTCAATGTTTTTTATGATGCTGGCTACGCTGAATTTCTTCCTCGCCCTTTTCAACCTCATTCCTTTGCCACCTTTCGATGGCGGACATATTGCAGTCATTGGGTATGAGAAGGTACGCGATGGTATCCGCAAGCTTGCGGGCAAGCCCGCTTTGGGCGCTGCTGACTACACCAAGTTGATGCCGGTGACCTACGCGATGGCTGCGCTGCTCATGGGGGTGGGAGCTATCGTTATCGTCGCCGATGTGGTCAACCCCATTCGGCTATTCGGCTAGCGGCCGCAACCCTTTCGTGCGCACTTCAGGCATAAAGCGAGCAGTGCTAGAGTAGGGGCGTTAATCACCCACCGTATTTAATTACTGTGCTTCAACAAGGAGAATTCATGTCGACCCCTATCGGTCTAGGAATCCCAGACGGCCCACCACCAGTCCTGCATCCCCGTCGCAAGACGCGGCAGCTGCAGGTGGGCCCGGTCGGTGTCGGCTCTGACTCGCCGATCTCGGTGCAGTCTATGACCAATACGAAGACGCACGACGTTAACGGTACGCTGCAGCAGATTGCGCAGCTGACCGCCTCCGGCTGCGATATCGTGCGCGTTGCTTGCCCCAAGCCCATCGATGCTGAGGCGCTTCCGGCTATTGCCAAGAAGTCTCCCATCCCGGTGATTGCGGATATCCACTTCCAGCCTAAGTACATTTTCCAGGCTATCGACGCCGGCTGTGCCGCAATTCGTGTCAATCCAGGCAATATTCGCGAATTCGATGGTCGCGTGAAGGAAGTTGCTAAGGCTGCCGGTGATGCGGGAATTCCTATTCGCATTGGCGTGAACGGTGGTTCTTTGGATAAGCGCCTGCTGGAAAAATACGGTAAGGCTACCCCAGAAGCCCTAGTAGAGTCCGCCATTTGGGAGGCCGGCCTTTTTGAGGAGCATGGTTACGGCGATATTGCTATTTCCGTGAAACACTCCGATCCGGTCCTCATGGTGGAGGCGTACCGTCAGCTGGCGGAAAAGACTGACTACCCGCTGCACCTAGGTGTAACCGAGGCCGGTCCGAAGTTCATGGGCACTATCAAGTCCTCGGTTGCCTTCGGCGCACTGCTCGCAGAAGGAATCGGCGATACCATTCGCGTTTCCTTGTCGGCGCCTCCGGTGGAGGAAATCAAGGTGGGCGACCAGATCTTGCAGTCGCTTAATTTGCGCCCGCGCAAGCTAGAAATCGTGTCCTGCCCGTCTTGTGGCCGCGCTCAGGTGGACGTCTACAAGCTGGCAGAGGAAGTTACCGCCGGATTGGACGGAATGGAGTTTCCACTGCGCGTTGCCGTGATGGGCTGTGTTGTCAACGGCCCGGGTGAGGCCCGCGATGCGGACCTCGGCGTTGCATCCGGCAACGGCAAGGGCCAGATCTTTGTCAAGGGCGAGGTCGTACGCACCGTGCCAGAAGATAAGATCGTGGAAACGCTCATCGAAGAAGCCATGCGCATTGCTGATGAGCAGGGCATGGAGGCCGTGGAAGGTGCCAAGGCTGAGGTCCGCGTAACGCAGTAGCCCAACCACTTTGACTAGACTGCTCTGCACTTCGGTGTGGGGCAGTCTTTTTTGGTGCTTGCGCTGCTAGAGTGCCAAGACATGAAGAAGTTGGTCGCGCTGGTTGCTACTATCACGCTCGCCTCCACCAGCGTGGTTGCTTGTACACCAAAGCCGGTTTCCGCGGAACCGGTGGCGAAGGAATTCCTCGAGGGGATGGAAACCCGCAATAATGACGGATTGGCCGCGCTTACCGACTCCCCCTCGGATGCGACCACAGCCCTCGATGCCACCTATTCCGGCCTGCAGGCCGAGGGGCTCGATATTGAGTTAGAAGGTATCGACCAAGACGAGAACCTAGCTACGGCGAACTACAAGGTCAACTGGGACCTGCCCAAGGAGCGCACCTTAAGCTATGACGCCCAGATGACGCTGACCAAGACTGAACATCAGTGGACGGTGCGTTGGAAGCCGAGTCTTATACATCCTGACTTGGGAGCGAATCAGCATCTGGAATTGCGCGCGTTGGAGGCCGAGCGCGCCAGCGTGGTCTCTTCCAACGGGGTGGAATTGATGAGTCCGGGACTCAACTACCGGCTGGTGGTAGATACCAGCTCGCTGGATGATGTGCGCCCGACCGCCTCCAAAATCAGCGGTGCACTGGCTGCCGCTCACCGGCAGGACAATACCATCGCAGAGATGGATGCTAAGGATCTGGCCAAGAAATTGGAGGATGCAGACGGTGCCTTCTCTGTAACCATGTTTACGGAGGAGCAGGCTAAAGCTATCCGCCCCAAGATAGAAGGCTTGGACGGCGTGCGCCTTAACGAAGAACCGGCATTAGTTACCCGCGACCGAGGTCTCGCTCCCGATCTCATGTCGCGTGTGCGCTCCTCTGTCCAAGATGAGGTTGATGGCCAAACTGGCTGGTCCATCTCTGTGGTCAATGAGAATGGTGCGGCGCTATCGGATGTGGAAAAACATGCACCCAATGCTGCACCGTCGATCAAGGTCGGCCTCGATTACGATGTTCAGCGCGCCGCGCAAGAAGCAGTAAACGAGCGTTCGGATTCGCAAGCCATGCTGGTAGCGATCCGCCCATCCAATGGTGATATCTTGGCTATTGCCCAAACCGAGAAGGCCGATGAAGACGGCGACGTAGCCTTACAAGGTCAGTACCCGCCCGGCTCGGTTTTCAAGATTCTCACCGCCGCGGCTGGAGTGGAAAAGCAGGGGCTCAACACCGATACCATCGTCCCGTGCCCTGGCACCATGGATATCTTTGGCCGCGTGGTAACCAACTACAATGCCTTCGCCCTGGGGAGTGTGCCGCTGAGCCAAGCCTTTGCACAATCGTGCAACACCACCTTCGCGGATATCTCCACCAAGCTTAAGCCTGGTGAGTTGAAAGACATGGGAAAGAAGTTTGGCTTTGGGGTGGAATACGATATTCCAGGCCTTACTACCATTACCGGTTCCATTCCGGAGGGCAAAGAACCGCTGGAGCGCACTGAAGCTGGCTATGGACAGGGCTACGACTTGGCTAGCCCCTTCGGCATGGCGCTTGTCTCTGCAACGGTTGCTAATGGCAAGACGCCTACGCCTACGCTTATCGAGGGCCACGAAACCAAAGCCTCCGATAAACCGCAGCAGATTTCGAAGCCTGTGCTAGATAACGTCCGCGGGATGATGCGGCAAGTGGTTACCAGCGGTACCGCACGCAGCATGGCTGCTGGGGGCACCATCTACGGTAAGACCGGTGAGGCCGAGATCAACGAAGGCTCGCACGCCTGGTTTACCGGCTACCGCGAAGAAGACGATATTGCCTTTGCTACCCTCGTGGTCTTGGGTGGCGGCTCCGACGCCTCGGTCAATATCACCAGCAATTTCTTGCAGAAGCTCGATGATTACCGCTCTAATCCGCACGCGGAAGCAGCACCTCCAGCTGAGGACTAAACACTGACCGCCGTCGAGCCCCGGCTACAGCATTATGAGCACAGAGGACTACCATGGAAAACCATGAGTAACCGAGGAAAGCTAAAGCCAGGAAAGCCCACCCCCATCCTCACCGTGCCGGAGAGCATTGAGCGACCAGAGTACGTGTGGAAGGACGAGGTACAGGAGGGCATTGGCGAGCCCTACGTCCAGCCCCCAGAGGTCATTGAGAAGATGCGTGAAGCCTGCAAGATTGCGGCCAACGCACTCAAGGAGGCCGGCAAGGCTGTACAGCCTGGTGTGACTACTGATTATGTTGACCGTGTGGCGCACGAGTACATGTGCGACCATGGCGCTTACCCGTCCACGCTGGGCTACCGCGGCTTCCCTAAGTCCAGCTGCGTATCCCTCAATGAAATCGTCTGCCACGGCATCCCGGATACCACCGTGATTGAAGATGGGGACATCGTCAATATCGATATCACGGCTTATAAGAACGGCGTGCACGGTGATAATAACGCCACTTTCCTCGCCGGTAACGTCTCCGAGGAGCACCGCCTGCTGGTAGAGCGCACCAAGGAGGCCACCATGCGCGGCATCAAGGCAGCAAAGCCCGGCCGTGAGATTAACGTCATCGGCCGCGTTATTGAGTCTTATGCTAAGCGTTTTGGCTACAACGTCGTGCGCGATTTCACCGGCCACGGCGTTGGTCCGACCTTCCACAACGGCCTGGTTGTCCTGCACTATGACTCGACCGTCTACCGTGACATCCTCGAGCCAGGCATGACCCTGACCGTTGAGCCGATGATTAACCTCGGCTCCCTGGATTATGAGATCTGGGATGACGACTGGACCGTCCAAAACACGGACGGCAAGTTCACCGCCCAGTTTGAGCATACCCTCGTCATTACTGAGGACGGCAACGAAATTCTTACCATCCCAGATGAAGACTAGAGACTAAAAGCCAAGGCCGCCTCCACGACCCCGACAGTAAGAGGAGGCGGCCTTTGTGCATGTTTGCCGACGTCCCCGCAGGGAACCCCAGCACGCGAGCACAGCACGCACACATAGCAAAAGGGCCTCGTTCCAAGAGCGAGGCCCTGTGCAGGCCCTAGCTATCTAGAGCCAATCTTCGGCTAGCAATTAGCGAAAGATTGGGTCCAGAACGTGAGGGATGAAGCCGTTGTATACGGCGTAGTTGTAAGCACCGATCAGGGTGCCGATCGCGGAGGTGATGCCCAGAGCAACGGTGCCGTCACGCCAGATCTCACCCCAGCGAGGGTTGTTCTCGCCCTTCTGCTTGCCCAATAGATCGTGGCCGGTTACCTTCTGATCCTTGTCAGCGTTAGCTCCGATCTTGGAGGACAGGGTCAGGTGCTCGCCGTCGTCAGCCTTGGTGTCCTTGATGACGGAGGAGAGGTTCTGGCCCAAGGAAGCACGCTCGTTGGTGGTGTCCTCGGCAGAAGCGACAGCGACGCCGCCGAAAGCAACGGCGAGAGCGGTTGCGCCAGCGATAGCTGCATTGCGGATACGCATATCAAAATTCCTTAAAAGTCGTACTTGCAAGGCTCCCGCACTGGGCAAACCTAAGTGTTATTGAATGCACAGGAGGCATTCAGAAATACGCGGTAACCGTGTTCGTATCGGCTCGAGCCGGTGTCCCAAGTGAATCCAGTAAAACTCCCGTCCTTTTGCACGTCAAAGACCGGAATTTCAGCGATTAAATTAATTTGGGCCCCTTTATGGCGGTGAATTCCCTGAAATTGTGAATGGTGCTTCCTTGGCATGAAGTGGGAAAACGCCTTAAAGGCTGGGAGGGTACTGGAAGAGTGTGAGAAAGAGCACGTAACAGTTCACTCATTCCACTCCAGTCCCAAAAGGGCATTTTCCACTGCCTCTGGCAGCGCGGGATGGATCCAATATTGGTTGCGGGTGAACTCCCGCATGTCCAACTTGTAGGCCATCGCGGTAATCAATTGCTGGATGAGGGTGGAGGCCTGCGGGCCCATCACGTGGGCGCCGAGAAGCTGCCCTGTCGCGCGATCGGCCACTAGCTTGCAGATGCCGGTGCTATCTTCCATGGCCCAGCCGTAGGCAACGTCGCCAAAGTTCTGGACCTTGACGGTGACGTCGAAGCCCTTCTGTCGTGCCTGCTTCTCAGTTAGGCCTACTGTGGCGATTTGTGGGTGGGTAAAGATGGCGGCGGGGACATTGTCGTGGGGCAGTGGGCGGAGATCCTCTGGGTGGAGCAGGTTGTGCTGGACGGCGCGGGTCTCAGCATTAGCTACGTGCTTGAGCATGTACGGCGAGGAGACGTCGCCAAGTGCCCATACGCCCTCGGCGGCGGTGCGGCCAAATTCATCGGTGGCAATTCGGCCGTCGGCAAGCAGCTCAATGCCAGCCTTGTCCACATCCATCTGGTCGCCATTGGGGGTGCGCCCCGTGGCAACCAGGATGGCCTCGGCCTCTACGGACTCACCATTGTCGAGTTCCAAGCGCACTCCGTTGTCAGTCTCTTCGAGCTTGGTGCCAGTGGCAATGCGGACATCGAAACGGTCGCGGGCAATCTGGTTGAAGCGGGTGGAAATGTCATCATCGAGGTGGCGCAACAAAGTCTCTGAGCGATTGACCACGGTGACCTTAGTGCCGAGACCGTCGAAGACGTGGGCAAATTCCATGGCGATATAACCGCCACCCACTACGATCAAGCTTTCCGGCTGGTGGTCCATCCGCATAATGTCTTCATTGGTGTAGTACTTGACGCCGGAAGTGGCGTAGACCTCCGGAATGACCGGCCGGGAACCGGTGGCAATGACGATCTGATCGCCGCTGATGACATGGTTGCCAGTTTGTATGCTCTTGGAGCCAACAAAGCGAGCGTGTTCGTCGTATACGGTGATATTCGGGGTTTCTTCACCGCGTCGGTACTGCTCGCCGCCTTGGGCAATCTGATCAATGCGGTTGGTAAAGATACGGTCCACGATGGAATTCCAATCCACGCTATTGACCTGTGCGTCAAGGCCTAGCCGGCCGGCTTCGCGTGCAGCGAAGGCGATATCGGCGGCGTAGACATACATCTTAGTGGGAATGCAGCCTACGTTGAGGCAGGTGCCGCCGAAGGTGCCTTTTTCAATGATAGCGATTTTCTGGTCGTCAAATTCCGGGCTAGGGATAGAGTTTCCGGAGCCGGTGCCAATGATAATGAGGTCGAAATGTTTCTCGGCAGCGGGCGTGTGGGTCTGGTGTGAAGAAGTCACGTTTATTCCTTATATATAGGGGCCAAATTACTGGACGGATTGAGGGGAGTCTAGGACCGTGGGCAACCACTCGTCGCAGGCGTCGAAGGCTTCTTGAAGCGGGTCCGGAAGCGATAGGAATACATCGTGCCTAGCGCCCTTGATGGGGTGCAAGGTGTAGTGGGCGTTTAGTTCCTTTGCCCAGCGGCGCGTTTGGGCAACGTCGATGATGACATCCGCGTGGTTCACGCTATCGGAATAGGGCTGGCCTAGTTGAGTGCGAGTGGACTGCAGCGTCAGGATAGGCACGCCGGCGTCAACACGCCCGCTATGGATAGCGTCAAAGCCCCGAAATACTGCGGCTATCCAGCCGACATATTTCCTATGTCCTGCCAGTGGCTTAAAGTGAAGGTCAAAGTCCCATTCGCCGTAGAAATCTTGATGTACGGACTCGCCGTAGGCGGTGAAGTTGCCACCGGGAAGGGGAGTCATGGGGGCGATGCGTCCCAGCGCGTATAACAGCGGTTTGAGTGGGGTAAGAATCTGGCCGGGCACACCCATCATGTCGAGCCAGGGGCTGTTGAGGACGAGGCCCTTTAACCGCTGGTGGCGTTGTTGGTCAGTTTGACGCAAGTGATCCATCCATAGCGGGGCGATTAAGCCACCCGTGGAGTGAGAGATGAAGATAATCTCATCATTAGGGATGGCATCGAGTGCGGCGGTGAGATCAGCAAAGTAGAACGCCAAATCCGATACATAGTGCCATGACTGGCCGGAGCGGTGCGAGCGACCGCACTTGCGCAGATCTACGGCGTAAAAGTCATAACCCTGGTCAGAAAAGTGCTCGGCTACGTGGGTGTGGAAAAAATAATCGGTCATGCCGTGGAGCCACACCAGCGCCGGGTATGACGGGGCGGTTGACTCACGTGCAGTACCACCCGCGTGCTCCGGCGCGTAGTGCACCAGCGTGGTG
>ERZ1031055.4-NODE-4-length-65983-cov-25.690283_pt1 | contig 65983 bp, 57 predicted proteins | sample MGYA00517295_ERZ1031055 | MGnify/ENA primary metagenome ERZ1031055 (study PRJEB33718, sample SAMN03159738) | human skin metagenome | collected 2014-05-20 | study: EMG produced TPA metagenomics assembly of the PRJNA266117 data set (Human skin bacterial metagenome and...
GTCAGCTCCTCGTGCGGCTTCTGCGCCACCCACGGAGAGAGCGCGGTCATCTCCAATTGCTTGCCGGAAAGATCAAATTCAAGCACGCCCAGCAGACCGTTGCCGCCTTGGTAGGCCATCTGATAGTCCTGCAAGATGGAGACGACGTCATGCCCGGCATCGTTCTTATCTACGCGATAGCCCGCGCCGTGGTGATGGCCACCCATCACCAAAAAGATCTGGTCGTTGCCCTTGATGAACTTATCCCACAAGCCCTTGCCGTAGTCGTCAGAATAGAAGACGTTTCCCTCGCCATCGATATTGAGGGCTTCGTGCGTGGTGACAATGACGGGCAGATCGGGGTGCTCATCGATGATGCCTTGTGCCCATGCAATGGCCTTCTCATCGGCGCGCCACCCTAAGGCTAGGTTGAGGTATTTCTGACCTTCGGCTTCAAAGATGTGAGCCTCGGAGTCATTGTTGGTCGCCGTGTAGCGTTCCTGGAAAGTCTCCGGGTTGGCGGACTTAGCACGATCCGCGCTAAACCACTTGTCGTACGGGTGGGCCGTCGCACCCTCTACGTCCATGTCGTGATTGCCCGGCAGGATGGAGTAGTTCAGGTCCGAATCATCGAGGATTTGCATGGCCTTATCGGCCACCTGCCATTCGCCCTCCACATTCCACTGGTCCACGACATCGCCTAAGTGGGTCACGAAGTCTACGTTCAGCTCGTCTTGGTGGTCCACCAACCATTGGGTTTGGGCCAAGTAGGGTTCACTGCCATAGCGTGCCTGGGCAAGATTTCCGGTCTCCGGGGTGGAATAGCGAGAATAGAACTGGGTATCCGGCAAAACGCCGATGCTGAAGCGGGAGCCTTCGCTTGGCGACGCCCCTTCGGGCGCCCCCTCCGCTGCGCTCGCTGCGGGAACAAAGATGAGGTTTCCCACCACTGCAGTTGCGGTGACTGCAGGCAGGACTATTCGATTCAACATAGAGAGTCCTTCTTTCTTGAAGTGCATATGGATATAGGAGAAAGACGGGAATACGCACGAGATCCTATGCAGCGAAGCTTTCTAATATTTGACATTCTCGTAAACGGGACACTGAATAAAGGGAAACTTATCGTTTCCGCTGGCAGGACTGTCCGCCTAAGAAGGCGCTGTATATCCTGCCCCAAACTGCATAGTTGCAATGGGGTAGATTAAACTGACAGAATGAACTTCAATCCAGCATTACCTCTACAGTTGGGAAGAAACCTCTCCCTTTCTGCGGGCGGTAACCAGCCGCCTGTCAATGAAAAATATGCACTACTTTTTACAGCGGAACCCAGCGCCTAGACCAAGCACCAGATTTCTCCGGCCCCGCTAGGCCAGTCGCTCTCCGTCCCAGCCATCTCCTAGGTAGATTTTTAATTCATGCAGTACATCTTGAACGCAATCCGCGGCGCCCTCATCGGCATGGCCGAGCTGGTGCCTGGCATTTCCGGCGGCACCGTGGCGCTCATTGTCGGCATCTATGAACGCGCGGTACGCAACGCCAATGATTTGATCTCCGGCCGCTTCAAAAAAGTCGAGTGGGCCTTCCTTCTTTCCGTAGCCATCGGCATGTTTATCGCAGTATTCGGAATGTCTACGGTGTTGTCCAATTTTGTGGACAATCACGTGGCCGCATCTGGCGCACTATTTTTAGGCATGGTTGCAGTTTCTATTTTTGTGCCGCTTTCCATGCTGACCAAAGCCGAACGCCTCCGCCCATCCTCCATAATCGCATTTGCGGTCGCCACGATTGTGATCTTCTTTTTTACTGGCTTTACTTCCGAGCCGCACGAAGACCCCAACCTCATCGTGGTTTTCTTCGCCGCCGCCATAGCCGTCTGCGCGCTGATTCTGCCGGGAATTTCCGGTTCACTCATTCTGCTTACCATGGGCCTTTACCAGCCCATCATTGGCGCGGTCTCCGACCGTGAAATGGGCACTATTGCGGTTTTTGCGGTAGGTGCCCTGTGCGGTCTTGCAGCATTCATCAAGGTATTGAATTTCCTTCTGAATAACTACCGCGCTCCCACACTTATGGCTATGGCCGGTTTCATGCTTGGTTCCCTGCGCGCCCTGTGGCCTTGGGGAGCGGACCAAGATGCTTCCAGTGGCATCATCGTGGGCATGTTCATCCTCGGCGCGCTCATTGTTTCTATCTTCATTTTTGCAGATATGAAAAAGGCTCGGCCCATTGCGGAAAGGACGGCGCAGAACTAATGCCGCGCACATTTACTCGCCGCGCAATTGCCGCTGCCGTTTTCATCCCCACGCTGTCCCTGGGCGCCTGCGTTACTAACGAGGAAGATTCCACCCCGGACGGCTGGGAAGAACCGCATTCCGATATGGTGCCGGAAATTGCCGCCATGTACCACGACAATGATGGTGTCCTCACCGCCGGTACCAACCCGCCGTATGCACCATTCCAGTTGAAGGATTCGCACGGTGCGCTCCAGGGCGTGGAGTTGGATCTAGCTCGAGCGGTAGCCGGCGTCTTGGGCCTCGAGTTTCAACCGATGGAACAAGACTTTTCCATGATTCTTCCCGCCGTGCAGTCTGGGCAGATTGACATGGGTGTGTCTGGCTTTACAGATAACCCTGACCGCCGCAATGAATTCGACTTTGTGGATCACCTCTACGCTGGTATTCAATGGGCCGAGCGGGTGGATGGGCCTAAGAAAGTCGACCCGAATAACCCCTGCGGCTTGACGGTCGCGGTGCAGCGCACCACGGTCCCTGAAACCGATGATGTTCGGCCCAAGCAGGAAGCCTGCAATGGCGATCTCACCGTTTTGTCCTATGACACCGGCGATAATGCCGCGCTAGCCGTCTTGATGGGGCGTGCGGATGCCCTGTCTGCGGATTCCCCGGTGACGGCGTGGGCGGTCAATCGCTCCGAAGGAAAGATGCAGCAGGTAGGCGATATGTTCCAGGCCTCACCTTATGGCTTTGCCGTTCCCAAAGATTCGGATTTGGGCAAGGCTTCGGCAGCGGCGCTCCAGCATCTCATCGAAACCGGCGAGTACGCAGAGATTTTCTCCCGCTGGGGCATCGAGGATGGATTAATAGACCAGGCAATGATTAATGAAAGGCCGATCAATGGTTAACGAGAATGCGGCAACGCCTGCTACGGCCACGCCCAAAGATAAACCCGCCAAGATTGAAGCGCGCCCACTACGCCACCCGTGGCGCTGGGTCTTCGCTGGCGTGCTCATTGTGCTGAGTGCGTGGTTTATCATCGCCTCTGCACGCAATGAGGCTTTCGGCTGGGGAACCTACTTCCAGTACCTCTTTGATAAGCGCATTGCTATTGCTTCCCTGCACACCATCGCCATCACCATCTTGTCGATGATCATCGGCGTTGTGGGCGGTGCCGTACTCGCGGTCATGCGCATGTCTCCCAATCCGGTCCTACGAACCGTATCCTGGATTTTCCTTTGGGTCTTCCGAGGCACCCCTATCTATGTCCAGCTGGTGTTCTGGGGCCTGCTCTCGGCCATTTACCAATCCATTAATTTGGGCTTTACTGAGGTGTCCCTGCAGACCATCCTCACCAACGCCTTCTTCCTTGCCGTGATGGGTCTAGGTCTCAATGAGGCAGCATATATGGCCGAAATCGTGCGCTCCGGCATCACCTCGGTTCCGGAAGGCCAAAAGGAGGCTTCCAAGGCCCTCGGCATGTCGTGGTGGATGACCATGCGCCGCACGGTACTTCCGCAGGCTATGCGCATTATCATCCCGCCGACCGGCAATGAGTTCATTTCTTTGCTGAAAACTTCGTCGCTTGTTGTTGCGATTCCTTATACTCAGGAAATCTTCGGCCGCACCACGGATATTTCGGCCGCCCTTTTCCAGCCCATTCCGCTGCTATTGGTTGCCGCCTCTTGGTACCTCGTGGTTACTTCCCTACTGATGGTGGGCCAATACTTCTTGGAGCGCCGGTTTGAGCGCGGCGCCACCCGCGAGCTCACCGGCCGCCAACTTGCTGCGCTAGCAGACGCCGAAGGCACCATCCCCCGCAACGTATCCGTTATTCCGGAGGCAAAAAACTAATGGCTACTCCCATGATTTCCGCCCAGAACGTCCATAAGTCCTTCGGGCAGCTCGAGGTCCTTAAAGGCATTGACCTCGAAGTCCAGCCCGGCGAAGTGGCTTGCCTATTGGGCCCCTCGGGCTCCGGAAAGTCTACCTTCCTGCGCTGCGTGAATCACTTGGATAAAGCTACTGCAGGGCGCTTATACGTAGACGGCGAGCTTATTGGCTACCGTGAGAAAAACGGCACCCTATATGAAATCAGCGAGAAGGAAGCAGCCGAGCAGCGCTCCGATATCGGCATGGTCTTTCAGTCTTTTAACCTCTTCCCCCACCGCACGGTGATTGAAAACATCATCGAGGCCCCAGTTCAGGTGAAAAAGATTCCGGAAGATACTGCTCGAGCCCGCGCCATGGAGTTGCTCGAGGATGTCGGCTTGGCGTCCAAAGCCAATAACTACCCGGTGCAACTTTCCGGCGGCCAGCAGCAGCGCGTCGCTATTGCTCGTGCGGTGGCCATGGACCCAAAGCTCATGCTTTTCGACGAACCCACATCCGCCCTCGACCCCGAACTCGTCGGCGAAGTGCTGCGCGTAATGAAGGACCTCGCAGCCGAAGGCATGACCATGCTTGTAGTTACCCACGAGATGGGATTTGCCCGAGAGGTAGCCGACAAAGTCTTTTTCATGGACGGCGGCGTAGTTATCGAATCCGGCAGCCCAGCCGAGGTGCTGGATAACCCGCAGCAGCCGCGTACCAAGGAATTCTTGGCCTCGCTGCTTTAACACCCGCAGGACTCAGCTGAGTGTCTGACTCGCAGATCTACGAGAGCGTCAAAAGACCCCGAATCAGCGCACTAGCCGCGCCAAGGCTAGCAACGCTAAGAGATAACATGCGGGCCTTTTCTCGCGTCACGCGCTCGGCAATGCGGGTGCCTGCCCAAATGCCAACACACATCCCTAATACGCCGGCGGGCCACATCACCCAAGGCAACCCGTTGAAATTCGCTGCCCCCGTCAGCGTCTTCGTCAGCACCGAAAAGAATCCACCCACCACAAAAATGGGCTGCAACGTTGCGGCGTAGACCTGTTGGGGCCACTTCGCCGCCTGCGCGTAGATGGTAATTACTGGTCCTGCCACTCCGGCCAAAGTATTGGTGAATCCGCCTAGGATGCCTGCGGATATGGCAGGACCTATTCCTGCCATTGCCGGAACAAATTTCTTCCCGAACGTAACTACAGCTAGAGCAACCAGTAGCGCGGCGCCTACTACAACCATGAGGCCTGCGGTATCCATGCGCCTAATGAGCAATGCTGCGGCCAAGGAACCAATGACCATGACCGGGGCAATGAGCCCGAATTTCTTCCAGCTGACGTTTTCGCGGACGGAAACGGTGGTCAAAATCGCATTTACGCACGCTAAGACGTTGATGACCAAGATGCCTTCTACAGGCCCCATAATCAGCATCAGAATAGGCCCACCGATGAGGCCCAGCCCCATTCCAGAAACCCGCTGGAGAGTCGAACCCGCTACAACAACGAGGAAGATAACCAGGGCGAGGCTCACTTGCGGTATTTCTCCTTTACCGCACGCCCCACAGCATCTGGGAACATCCCGGTAACATCACCGCCGAATTTTGCCACCTGCTTGCACAGTGAGGAACTGATATAGCCATACTTTTCGTCCGTAAGTAAAAAGACGGTATCGATTCCGGAAAGGCGCCGGTTCATCTGCGCCATGGGCAGCTCGTATTCGTAGTCTAGGGAGCTGCGCAGCCCCTTTACCAGCACGTCCACCCCGTGGTCCGTGGTGTAATCCACAAGAAGCCGGGAACAAAAGTCCACCTTAATCGAGGGATCCACGCTCTGGCGGATAAGTTCCATTCGTTCATCCACGCTAAAGAGACCAGAAGGCTTATCTGGGTTACCAGTTACCAATACGGTGACTTCATCAAACATCTGATTCGCGCGGTTGATGATATCAATATGGCCTAAAGTAACTGGGTCGAAAGATCCTGGGCAGACGGCTTTAGTCATGCTGTTTTCGCTCTCATTTCTTAAGTGGTTTAATCTTCGGCTTCCTCGCTGCCGGGGCGGGTAAAGACCGCCATATCCATGCGGGCGATACCAAAGGTGCGCTTTTTGAGCTTTTGGCCGGTGGGCTCAAACCCTGCGGGCCACACCGTATCCGTAGATTCTACGTGGCGCTCGATTACCACCATCGCATGATCAGTAAGCACCGGTTCGATAGCGGCAAGGAGTTCGTCTACCTCATCAAAGGCATAGGGCGGATCCGCCAGCACTAGATCGAAGTGCTTGCGCGGTGCACTAGCCAGGTAGGTGCCTACCTTCATCTCATGCACGCGCACGCCGGGATGCTTGACGACGCCCATATTGTGCCTAATGACCTTTACCGCATCTGCCGAAGATTCCACTAGCACGGCCTCATCTGCGCCGCGGCTAGCTGCCTCGAGGCCAAGAGCGCCGGAGCCGGCGAAAAGATCGAGCACCGAAGATCCAGCGAAACCCCACCGTGCGTTAAGCGAAGAAAAAAGACCTTCACGGGCGCGGTCTGCGGTGGGCCGGGTGCCTTCTGCGGGTACCTTAATGGTGCGTCCGCGGACTTCTCCGGCGATAATGCGCGTCATTTATGCTTCTCCAATCTCCATCAAGAGGTCCCCGCCTACTACGTCGCTAAAGTCAGCAACCACGATGCGGTGTACCTTTCCCGGGCCCGGGCATTCTACGGGAGCCTCGAGCTTCGTGGCTTCCACGGTTGCGAGAGGGACCCCAGTATCTACCGTGTCACCCACGGCCACGTGGCAGCGGACAATGCCCGCGAAGGGGGCGTAGATTTTCATGCCTCTAGGTTAGCCTTTCTTAGTTCTTCTCCAAGAATTCTTGTTCGCTTTCGCTCAAATTGCGGGTGAGTTCTTCCGCCAGCTCGGGATTGCGCAGCACCATCGCGCGCGCATCAGTATGCGTGCGCTCTACAATGTCTTGATCATCGGCCAGATTCAGCAAACGCAAGGTACGGTGTTTGCCAGATTGCGAGGTGCCCAAAACGTCACCTTCTTGACGCTGCCGCAAATCGAGCTCGGCCAGTTCAAAACCGGAGGATGTCTCCGCAATCTGACTTATGCGTCGAAAGGATGGGGTGTTATCTGCTGCCGTGGTATGCAAAAGACAAATGGAGGCATTTCCCCCGCGCCCCACGCGGCCACGCAATTGATGCAGCTGGGAGACTCCAAAATGTTCAGCTTCACGGATGAGCATAACGGTGGCATTGGGAACATCCACGCCCACCTCGATGACCGTGGTTGAGACCAAAATATCGATCTCTCCCCTAGCAAAGAACGTCATGACCTCATCTTTATTTGGCATCTTTCCATGCAAGATCGCCACACGTAGCCCTTTGAAGGGCCCATTTTCTAGCTGCTCCGCAAGCTCGAGGACCCCGCCTTTGCCTTCGATCCGGGGGCAGACGATATAGGCCTGGTGGCCGTGGGCTACTTCCTCCCGAATCCGCTCGAGGGCGCGCAACACCCAAGTGGGCCGCCACTCGGCTACCACTGCCGATTGGATGGGCTTGCGTCCGCCAGGCAGCTCGGTGAGAGTCGATACAGCTAGGTCACCAAAGACGGTCATCGCAATGGTGCGGGGGATCGGGGTCGCCGTCATCACGAGAACGTGGGGGCTTAGTGCTTCACGTGCTTTGGTGCGTAAGCTATCGCGCTGCTCTACACCAAATCGGTGTTGTTCATCTACTACCACTAGTCCCAGATTGAAAAACTCAACGGCTTCTTGGATGATCGCATGGGTTCCAATGATGATGTCCGCGTCGCCGGAGACAATATCTAGCAGGGCTTGGTGCTTTTCAGCAGTGCGCATAGAGCCGGTCAGAAGCACCACCTTGACGCCCTCTGGCACCGCTGTTCCGATAGAGGCAGCATGTTGAGACGCGAGCACCTCAGTAGGCGCCAGCAACGCAGCCTGGGTGCCTGCATCAACCGCCTGCAGCATCGCGCACGTGGCAACCATGGTCTTGCCAGAGCCGACCTCACCTTGCAGCAACCGCATCATGGGTAGCGGACGAGCCAGGTCATCTTCAATCTCGTTGATAACACGCCGTTGCCCTTGGGTAAGTGCGAAAGGCAGATGCTTTAGCAGCTCCTCGCGAAAGCCGCCTAGCGTAGCCGGCATGGAAATGGCAGTACGAGCTTCGGCATCGCGTTGGCGCAAAGCCATGACAAGGCCAATCGACAACGCCTCGTTGTATTTGAGCCGTTGAATAGCCCGATAAGGACCTGCCTCCCCAGGTTCGTGGATCTCCCGCACCGCCTTATCGAGGCTGATGATCATCTGATAATCCAACGGTTCCTCAATCGACGGGGTCTTCGACAAGACGTAATGAATGGCGCCCATGATGTACCACGACGTGACCTTGGACGTAGCGCGGTACACAGGAATCCATTCTCGCTCTAAGAGGAGCTTGTCCAACCTGCCGAACTGCGACAGATTCCGCAGCGAACCGGTGGCCTTCGGCCGATGCTTCTTTCCAGATTCGGGAGTCGGCTGACGGTAATCATCTAGCTCGCCATCGGGACGGCCAAAGGCATCGATCTCCACAAAGTCTGGCTGTTGCAGCTGCGGCTGGTTGCGGAAGAATTTCAGCTTGCCGCTCATCATGACCCGCTGCCCGCGATGCAACATCCGCAGAACGTAATTGGCATTGAAGAAGGTAGCAATGATGCTGCCATCGAGCTGCACATTGATAATGGTGGTCTTGCCCGTGTCATGGCGGTTGAATCCGGTGATAGTTCCGGTAACGGTGACGATTTCGCCCTCCGCGGCATCGCCTAAGCCGACGTCCTTGTTATGGCGGATATAGTCTCGCGGATAGTGGGCTAAGAGCTCGCCGCAAGTCTCATACCCCAGCGCTTTGGTAATCTTTGCGGCGTCTTTCGCTGCAAGTACCTCGGTCAAAGGGCGATTATCCTGCCAGCCGAGCATTGCTACTCCACTCCGATTTCAGTTGCGATATCTGGAACTTCCAGCGCCATTACGTCCACGTGAAGGTGCTGGGAGATTTCTTCCTCGTCTAAGTCAAGCGCGCTCACAATGGTGACCTGCTCCCCGCCCTCTGCTAAAAGGTCGCGGCAAGTGGCGATGATTGACTGCGGCGTCTCCTGGCTCGGATAGGCCACCCGCATGGACTTGGCAGCATCGCGCATGGCGGCGACAACGGCCCCGGCATCCGAATTGTCCGGTTCATAGACTGAAATCGCTGCTAATGCTGCAGCTAGCGATTGCGCGGGGACAACTCGCCCAGCCCCTGTATCCGTGCTTAGTCCGGTCGCGAGAACAATGTCCTCTTCCTCCGCTGCAATAGGATCATCTGGAGAAACCACGGTAACCCCCGCAGATTCCAAAAGGTTGGTAATAGGCCCTGGAGGCGCGGCGGCGAAAACGCGACGAGAAACCGGCTTTCCAGCAGCGGGTTCGGCGTAAGGAGGCAGCACCTCAATGCGCAGGTTGGTCACCTTTCCCGCGCAAAAGGCCGTCTCGATGACGGTGCCGGCTTGTTGGGAATGGATGTGTACGTTGGCACTATGTTCGGTGGCGCGGGCGATGACCAGGCTATCTCCCAACGAGGTGAGGGAGGCCTGTAGTGCCTCTATGTCTCCTTCGAAAAAGAAGATTACCTCCAACTCGGTAACTGTCTGCGGCTCGGACAAGCCGGTGTGCCCAGCGGTTCCCTCAATTTCCGCCAAGAGCGATTCCAAGAGGATTACCAAACCGGCCCCTCCGGCGTCTACCACTCCTGCCTCGCGCAAGGCTGGCAATTGCGACGGCGTGTGCTCTAGGGCGGTCCGCGCAGCGGTAATGGCAGCGCTGACAATACCGTGCAAGGTAGCGCTAGGGCGCGCGGCGGCGTTTTCCGCAGCTTCTGCGGCCGCCCGCAGAACGGTGATAACTGTGCCTTCTAACGGCTCCGTGATGGCCCGGTCCACCAGTTCCACGGCCTGCTGCAGCGAGCGAGCGAACACGCCGCCATCAATGACCGAGTCCACCGTGGATTCGGCCACTCCCCGTAGAAGCTGCGAGAGCACCATTCCGGAGTTACCGCGCGCACCGCGTACAGCGCCGAGCGCGAGGGCATCAGCTACATCGCCTCCATTGTTGAGCTCCTCCACCGCGGCTTCCATAGTGTGCGTCATATTGGAGCCGGTATCGGAATCAGGTACGGGAAAAACATTGAGCGCGTTGATTTCATCGCGGCGATGGGATAGTTCGCCCACGGCGCGGGTGGCCCAATTGCGCAATCCCTGGGCATCCAGCGTACTGGGGTATGACATGCGCAATAGTTTACAAGCGCCAGTCTATTTCCTGCGCCCCTTGGTCCCGCAAAAGGGCGTTTGCCCGGGAAAATGGGCGAGAACCGAAGAAGCCACGGCTGGCAGAAAGCGGTGAGGGGTGCGGGGACTTGATACAAGGGATGTCGGGAAGAAAGCGCTCACATCCTTGTGCGTCGCGGCCCCACAGGATGGCCACCATCGGCGTGCGGTTGAGTGCGCGAATGGCGGCCTCAGTAATTTCCTCCCACCCAATCCGGCGATGCGATCCGGCCTGGCCAGGGGCTACGGTAAGCACCCTGTTGAGAAGCAGCACACCTTGGTCGGCCCATGCCCTTAAATCACCATCTTCGCGGCCGGCGATACCCAGGTCATCGCTAAGTTCTCGGTAGATATTGACCAAGGAACGCGGCGGTTTCACGCCTGGGCGGGTGGAAAAGGCCATCCCCATGGCGTGGCCTGGGGTGGGATAAGGATCTTGGCCAACAATGAGTACGCGGACATCGTCCAGCGGCATCTGGAGTGCGCGACACACGTCCGAGGCTGGCGGCAGGTACTCTTGGCCGTCTAGGACCTGGGAGATCTGTGGCCACTGCTGCTCTATTACCGGTGCCAACACTGGCTCCCAGGACGGGTGATAGGTGGGATGCATGGTTAAAAGCTCAGCCAGCCTTTCTGATAACTCGGGGTCTTGCTACCTACCGTAACCCCGCTGCCGCGAATAACGGTGCCAATCTTGCGGAAGCCGGAGGGCGCTTCCTTTGCAGTGGTACCCACGAGCGTGTGATCTTCGCCGCCAGAAAGCACCCATTCCCATGGGTCACAGCCCAGAAGATCCGCAGCTTGGCAGAGCAGATCCTCCGGCTGCAAGGCCTCCGGATCCAGATCCACGCGCACGCCGGAGTGCTCCGCCATCGTAGTGCAGTCTTGGATCAAACCATCGGAATTATCCGTCATGGCGGTAACCCCTGCGGCGCGGGCGATAACGCCGCGGCCGGGGTTGAGCCAGGGGGCACAGTGGGCGTCGATAAGCGGCTCCAGGTGCTCGTGTCCTGCAGGAAGATCTCGGCCGAAGCGCTCCAACAAGGCCAGGCCCGCAGCAGAGTGGCCGATCTTTCCGTGCGCTACCACGTGCTGACCTGCCCGCGCGCCATCCAAGGTCAAGGCGGGAAGGCTGCCGCCAAGGAATCCAACGGCCGTGATATTGATGACCAATAGATCGGACTGGGTGAGATCACCGCCTACCAATTCCGCGTTATAGAAAGAGCTATGCTCCGCAATGCCCTCTGCGATCCCCCGCACGAAAGGCACCGGGGTATCACCTGGGGCGGCAATCGCGAGAAGCGCGGCAACGGGGCGCGCACCCATGGCCTCAATATCGGCAAAATTGCGCAAGATAGCCTTCTTGCCAATCTCACGCGGGGTGGACCACTCGCGCAGGAAATGACGTCCCTCCACCATCAAATCGGTGGCCGCCACGGTGCGGGAATTCGGCGGCGCACTGGGCAGAACCGCGGCATCGTCTCCATTGAGCCCACTGGAGGCCACGGAGGTAATTTCCCGGATGGCGGCGCGTTCTCCCACATCTGCGAGAGTCTGAGTTAAGTTCACCAGCTTCCTTTCGATACTATGAGCCCTTATGACATCCCAATTTAACCGCACCGCGATCTTCATTTCACTTGGGTTGTCCATAGTGATGGTTCTGGCGGTCCTCTTCGGCGCAAAGTACGTATTCAATAACATTGCCAAGGCACCCGTTGCGGTCTCCCCCGTGGAGTCCAAGGAATCGGATTCACAAGCCTGCCATAGCTTTATCGACGCCCTGCCGGATACGGTGATGGATAAACCGCGTGCAGATATTGCCGAGCCCGTGCCTTCCGGCGTCGCGGCCTGGGCTACTACCTCTGAAGATAAGGTCACCGCCCGCTGCGGAGTAGATATGCCCTTCCAGTACACCGAGTATTCACAGCCCCAAGACGTAGACGGGGAACAGTGGTACCAAGTTCGCGATGCCACCCCCGGCTCCAACCTGACCACCTGGTATTCGACCCAGCGCTTCCCTATTGTGGCGGTGACTTCCTCCACCGACGCCACGCCGGACGAGCTTAACGACGCCCTCTCGGCCCTCGATGAAAAACCAGCCAGCGCACACGAGGCGCCACTCAAGGCACTCAAGACAGGCGATGACCAGATGTGCACCGAAGTGGAAAAAGCCCTGCCGGATTCGGTAGCTGAGGGCTACCACCGCCGCGAAGTAAAGGAAAAGAATACCTATGTGTGGAGCGCCGATGGCCGCGAAGAAATCGTGGCGCGTTGCGGCGTAGCCAAGCCAGAAAACTATCGCGCCGGGGTCAAGCTGCAACAGGTCAATGACATTCCGTGGTTCGAAGACACTACCTTGGCGCACGGCACAACGGCGGGTACTTGGTTTGCCCTCGGCCGCGAAGACTACCTCGCGCTACACGCTCCCCAGGATGCGGCGCAGGCGGCGCTGGTAGAAATCGGCAACGTACTCGCCGAGCACACGGACGAAAAGTAGTGCGAGTTCGGCCCTACTTGGCCAGGGCCTGCTCGATGAGGGCCTCTAGCAGAGCGGGATAGTCCACGCCCGAAGCAGCGAGTACCTGCGGGTACATGGAGATCGGGGTAAAGCCCGGCAGAGTGTTGATCTCGTTGATATACACGGAGTCTTCGGTAACGAAGAAGTCTACGCGGGAAAGACCCTCACAATTCAAGGCTTCGAATGCTTTGATTGCCATATCGCGCAGCCGCTCGGTCAATTCGGGTGCAAAAGGCGCAGGGATTTCGGCAGTGACCACGTTGTCGAGGTACTTCGTGTCGAAGCCATAAAAGCCCTCATCGGAGTCATCGATACCGGCGAGCAGCGCCGGGACGGAGGCCAGCAAGGTGCCGTCAGCATAGTGGAGTACGCCGATTTCTACCTCTTGGCCTACGATTTCCGGCTCCACCAGAATCTTGTCATCATCTTCTAGGGCGAGGTCAACAGCTGCAGGGAAATCCTCCCAGGTAGTGACCTTAGATACACCAATGGATGAGCCACCGCGAGCGGGTTTTACAAAGACGGGAAGGCCCAGGCGCTGCTTTTCGTCCTCGCTGATCTCGGTGCGGCCTTTGAGAATGACCTCAGGCGCTACAGGCAAGCCTGCTGCTACCAGCACCTTCTTGGTAAATTCCTTGTCCATTCCCACTGAGGACGCCAAAACTCCCGGCCCGACATAGGGCAGGCCAGAAAGTTCAAAGAGGCCTTGGACGGTGCCGTCCTCGCCAAAGGGGCCGTGCAGGATGGGAAAGACCACATCGACCACAGCAAAGAGGGTGCCATCGGTAACGTTATGAAACTGCCCTCTGGCCGTGGGGTCGAGCGAAAGCGTCAGCTCCGCGCCTCGGGTGACCTCCGGCAGGACACCATCGGCAATTTCCAGGCCTTCAGTGGTGCCTGGCGTCCACGTGCCCTCGCGGGTGATGCCGATAGGCACCACCTCGAATTTTTCCGGGTCGAGGTGGTTCATGATCGCACCTGCGGACACACAGGATACGGAGTGCTCGGTGCTACGGCCGCCATAGACAACGGCCACGCGGGTCTTTTCAGTCATACCCGCAGATTTTACCCTCGACCTACTCCGACTTCTTGGACCGACCCATCAGAGCGATGATCATATCCTCTACCGCCATGCCCTCGTAGCAGACGCCATAGACCGCATGGGTGATCGGCATCTCTACCCCAACCTGTTGAGCCAGGCGGTAGATGGAGTCGCAGGAGTAGACGCCTTCCGCAACCTGACCGTTGGTCGCGGCCTTGGCCTCCTCAATCGTCCCGCCTTGGCCCAAGCGGTAGCCAAAAGTGCGGTTACGCGACAACGTCGAGGTACATGTTGCTACCAAGTCGCCCAAACCGGCCAAGCCGGAGAAGGTAAACGGGTCGGCTCCTAGCTCCACACCAAGGCGGGTAATTTCTGCCAAACCGCGGGTGATGATGGTGGCCATCGTGTTATTGCCCAAACCCTTGCCGGAGGCGATACCGCAGGCTAAGGCGATAACGTTTTTGCAGGCACCGCCGATTTCCGCACCAATTACATCAGTATTAGTGTATGGGCGCAGGTACGGCGCGGCCACCGCGGCCTGCACGCGCTGGGCGCGCTCTTCGTCAGAGCAGGCAATCACCGTGGCGGCTACCTGGCCGGCAGCAATCTCCTTGGCCAGATTCGGGCCAGAAAGCACGGCGACGCGGTCTGCCGGCACATCCGCGGCGTCCATGATGACCTCGCTCATGCGCTTAAGCGTTGTGGTCTCTACGCCCTTGGAAATGGAGACCAACGTAGCCGCTTTGGGCAAATGGGGTGCCCACTTTTCCACGTTGGCGCGCAAGGTTTGGGAGGGAACGCCGAACACGACGACATCGGCAAGCGCCAGTGCCTCTACATCGTCCTGGGTGGCCCGCACCGCAGCTGGCAGGCGGGTATCTGGAAGATAATCCGAATTGGTGTGAGTCTCATTGATAGCCCGCGCCAACTCCGCGCGGCGCGCCCAAAGGCGGACATCGTTTCCGGCATCCGCAAAAACTTTGGCCAGGGTGGTACCCCAAGAACCAGCGCCCATCATAGCAACGTTAACCATGGTATCTCCTCCGAACTTCAAATATATACCCAACCTTAAAGCATGCATTCTCACTGTGGGCCAAGGATGCACAACACGCCTACCCCGTGGGACAATGGGCCCTTAGACACTGTTTTGAGGAACACAACAACTGTGGAAAGGCTCCGTGGAGGCAGACCATGCCGAATATTAAAAAAATGCACGAAACCGACAAGGACCAGCAGCACGAGGAATTTATATCCGGCCGCCACCAAGAAATCCCGGTGGACCCAGCCAAGGAATTTCACCGCACTACCCTTGCTGCTGGTGCCGTTGTCTGGCGTGGTACTCCGCAGAATCCGGAGATAGCACTCATTCACCGCCCCCACTACGATGATTGGTCCCTTCCAAAGGGCAAGGTGGACCCTGGCGAGTCTTTGCCCACCACAGCGGTGCGAGAAATCTTTGAAGAAACAGGCTTTAACGTGCGGCTTGGCAAGCTTATTGGCAAGGTAACCTACCCAGTCCAAGGCCGCACCAAGGTCGTTTACTACTGGGTGGCAAAGTATCTAGGCGGCACCTATTCCACCAATGGTGAGACCGATGAACTTCGTTGGCTCCCCATCGATGAAGCACAGGATCTCCTATCCTACAACGTGGATACCGCTGTGATAGCCAAAGCAGCCAAGCGTTTGCGCATCGCACCGGCAACTCGCGTACTCTATGTTCGCCACGCCCATGCGCACGACAGGGCCAGCTGGGAAGGCGACGACAACTTGCGTCCGCTAGATAAAAAGGGCCGCCGCCAAGCGGAAATGCTGGTGTCGCTGCTCAGCGCCTATCAGCCCACCTCCATTTACTCTGCTCTGCCACAGCGTTGCCAACAGACAGCTGCCCCGCTCGCCGACGAACTGGGCAAAGACATTTCCATTAACAAGAGCTTTGGCGACGAAGCCTGGGACAACGATCCAGAAGCAGCCAAGAAGGCCTTTCGCCGCGTGGTAAACGAGGGCGGGGTGCCCGTCGTTGTCAGCCAGGGCGAAACCATTCCTGGCATAATCAAGGATCTCGCCCCGAAGTTTCTTAAAAAGCCGGTAGACAAACTCAAGTTTAAGAAGGCTTCTGTATGGGTGCTGTCCTTCAACGAAGGGGAGCTAACCGGCGCCGATTACCTGGCTAGCCCACTGCCAGTGCGCTAAATTCTCGGCCCGTCGCACTCAGCAGCTTAGGCCCTGCTTATCCACCATATTCGGTGGATAAGCAGGGCCTTGTTTTGTTCCTAGGCGGTTTCGATAATACTTAGCCGCGCATACCCAAAGTGCGGCGGACGAAAAGCACGGCGATAAGAGTCTGCAACGCCGGAAAGATCAGCAGGCCAACTACGGTAAAGCTGAGCACTGCGTGCAACACTATGAGCAGGACACCCAGCAGAATGGTCACCCCCACATTCTTCTTAGCTACCTCAATGGAGGCGCCAAAGCATTCACCAACGGAAAGCTCGGGGCGTACCGCCTTGACAGCTGGCATCCACCAGAAGAAGAAAAGGGCAAATAGGCCAGGAATGATCAACAGCAAAAAGCCGAGGCCGATGATAAGGCTCGAGAGAAAATAGACCGCCATGAGCCCACCGGCGTTTTTGAAATTCAGGAAATCCGTAAATTGCAGCTCTCCTGTTTCAATCTGCTTATTGGCAGCCCTGTACCACGTGCTATATGCCCACAGTATTACTAAGAGCATAGCAATAAGGGCGATGGCCATCACAGCAATGAGTCCGCCGGTCAGCGCACCCTCAGCCCCTGTCCCGCTGTCCGCCATGCCATCGATCGAGGTTCCACCTGCTGCTAGTGCACCTACGAGAAGTAGGTAAATAATGAAAATAACAATCCCTTGGAGCAACGGACCAAAGATCCACTGCGCCCAGTTGCGACCAAAGTATCGGAACCCATCGCCTATGACCTGGATGGCGTCCACATCCTCATCAAGGATGTTTTCACCGGAATAGTTACTTCCGGCGTAGCCAGGCTGACCGTAAGGACCCTGCCCATAGGCAGGCAACTCATTGCCAGAACCGGGATACCCGGCACCGTTGTTTTCTGAATTGAAAGAATCATTATTCGAATAGGGGTTGCTCATAAGTCTAAAGCTAGGGGGATACTTTGCCGCAGCAAACTGGAGCAAACAATTGTTATCTATACGTTACCGAGTTAGACCCCCAACAACTCCCCCAATGAGCATGCTTGAGATACTTCTTTGAAGGCGCGGCCCCCTACAGTGTCTCCTTCCGATAGGACTGTGGGGTACTGCTACTAACTCTAATTCAATGGCAGTGTTTTAAGGAGCAGTAACGGAGGGTTTGAAGTTGGCGCGCCGCGATTCATAGCCAGCGATTGCGTCTTCGTTACGAAGGGTGATGCCGATGTCATCGAGCCCCTCCATCAACCGCCACCGGGTGTAATCATCAATGTCGAAACGGTAGATACTCTCTCCCACCGTTACTGTTCGGGCTTCCAAGTCCACCGTTACTTGGGTTTCTCCAGATTCCAGCTGCTTCCAAATCAGTTCGATATCTTCTTGCTCCATTAACCCAGTAAGCAATCCCGATTTCCCCGCGTTACCGCGGAAAATGTCGGCAAAGCGGGAGGAAAATACGGCGCGGAAGCCATATTCACTCAGCGCCCATACTGCATGCTCACGGGAAGAACCGGTGCCGAAGTCGCTGCCGGCGAATAGCACGGAGCCATCCTTAAACTGCTTTTGGTTAAGCACGAAATTTTCATCGGAGCGCCAATTGGAAAATAGCCCTTCAGAAAAACCGGTACGCTTGACCGATTTCAGGTAGGCCGCTGGAATGATTTGATCAGTATCCACGTTGGAGGCGCGCAGCGGCACACCCGTTCCGGAATGGGTAATAAACTTCTCCATTGTCAATGCCTTTCTTAGCGCTTAATTCAGGTCAGCAGGGCTAGACAGGTATCCAGTCACGGCAGTAGCGGCAGCAACCTGCGGGGAAACTAGGTGGGTGCGGCCACCGGGGCCTTGTCGACCTTCGAAATTGCGGTTGGAGGTGGAAGCCGAGCGCTCCCCTGGGGCTAGTTGGTCTGGGTTCATTCCCAAGCACATAGAGCAGCCAGCGGTACGCCACTCAGCGCCGAATTGCCTAAAGACCTCATCCAAGCCCTCCTCTTCGGCTTGGGCCTTAACAACCGCAGAAGATGGAACCACCAGCATCCGAGTATCGGATGCAATGGTTTGCCCTTTAACCACCGCGGCTGCGGCACGCAGGTCCTCAATACGGGCGTTCGTACACGAACCCACGAAGACGGTATCAATCTTGATATCGCGCAACGGTGTTCCTGGCTGTAGGTCCATATATTGAAGGGCCTTTTCCACAGTGGCCTTTTCATTATCGTCACCGCAGTCTTCTGGATCTGGAACATTCTCACCCAGGGGCAGGCCTTGACCTGGATTGGTACCCCAGGTAACAAACGGGGTCAACGCTGAGCCATCAATCTCGATGACGGTATCGAATTCTGCCCCCTCATCTGTCGACAGTGTTTTCCAATACTCAACTGCAGCATCCCAGTCCGCTCCCGTGGGAGCGAATTCGCGGCCCTTAACATACTCGAAAGTCGTCTCATCCGGAGCAACCATACCGGCACGCGCTCCCGCCTCGATGGACATATTGCAGATAGTCATGCGCGCTTCCACGGACATCTTGCGGATAGCCTCGCCACGGTACTCAATAATGTGGCCTTGTCCACCGCCAGTGCCGATTTTCGCAATGATCGCCAGGATAAGGTCCTTAGCGGATACGCCTTCTTGCAGTTCACCAGTAACCTCAATGGCCATGGTCTTAAATGGCTTCAGGGACAGCGTCTGGGTGGCCATCACATGCTCTACTTCTGAAGTGCCGATACCCATTGCGATGGAACCAAATGCACCATGGGTAGAGGTATGCGAGTCACCACAGACAATGGTCATGCCTGGCTGGGTAATGCCCAGTTGAGGCCCCACCGTGTGGACAATACCCTGCTGCGCATCACCCATAGAGTGCAAGCGCACACCAAATTCTTCGCAGTTTTTGCGCAAGGTCGATACCTGGGTACGAGAAACCTCGTCTTTAATCTCCAAAAGATTTCCGGACTTAATTCCTTGGGTAGGAACGTTGTGGTCCTCTGTGGCCAGATGCAGCTCGGGGTGGCGCAGCTGGCGCCCGGCTAGCCGCAATCCATCAAAGGCCTGCGGGCTGGTAACTTCATGTAGGAGCTGAAAATCAATAAAGATGAGGTCCGGTGCCCCGGCATCGCCCTGCTGGACAATGTGATCTCGCCATACTTTTTCTGCCAAAGTCAGCTTCTGGTTCATAAACATCACTCCACACTTGAAATCTCATAATTTGGGACGTAGATTTCATTGTATGGGAGAGTATAGCGCAGTTTCCGGAATTAAGGTGTTAGATCGTGCAATGGCCATCATGATGGCCGCTGCCAACCGCCCCTCCACACTCAATGAACTATGCGAAACCACGGGGCTACCTCGGGCAACGGCACACCGCCTTGCCACTGCACTCGAGGCACACCGCATCCTAGTTCGCACCCCCGATGGAAAGTGGAAGGCTGGCCCAGCCCTGCCTGGCAATCGCGACCACCTACTCGAAGCAGCGGGACCAATTATGGAAAAGCTCCGTGAGCGCACCGGCGAATCCATCCAGCTTTACGAGGTCACCGGAAATACGCGTACCTGCATCGCCACTAGAGAGCCAGAGTCCGGCCTACACAACGTCGTTCCAGTCGGACGCCAACTGCCACTAAGCTCAGGCTCCGCCGCCCGCATAATCGCCGCATACGTGGATATTAATATCGATGACGCGCTATTTACCTCCGAAGATGTCGATGCCGCCAGGAACCAGGGATACTCCGAATCCATCGAGGAACGCGAAGCCGGCCTAGCCTCCATCTCAGCACCGATTTTTGATTCTTCCGGAACTTTCCTTGCGGTTTTATCCATCTCTGGATCCGCCGAACGATTCCACCCCTCCCCCACACAGAAGTACGCCAGTCTGCTCACCTCAGCTGCCCACGAGTTAAGCCAGCTGCTCTAAATCCCCTCCCTTCAGCGCCCACCACCACTAAACCCCAGCAAGTGGAGGGCGCTTTTTGCTGCGCAGCACATTGAAAATTCTGAAAAGACCACCTTTAGCTATTGAAACTAAATTGAAAATGCGCTTTAATGAAAACGTAGTGAAAATTAGAGCCCTAGCCAGAAAGGACGAGTCATCATGACACACACCACCCACAAAGACCACGACCACACTCACGGAACCGACTGCGGCCACGTATCGTTCCCGCACGGTGACCACACCGACTACCTGCATGACGGCCATATCCACCGTGAACATGACGGCCACTGGGACGAGTGTGAAACCACTGAGCACGTTGAAGCTGAGGCCCACACCGACCACACCCATGGCGAAGGCTGCGGCCACGTTGCAATTCCGCATGGCGATCACGTGGACTACTTGCATGACGGCCACCGCCACGCCGCCCACGGTGACCACTACGACGAGCACTAATCGCCGGTCGCGCTAGACCCCTCCCGTCGCGCCGCCACGACCCATTTCGGCGATGGGTCCTGGCGGCCTTTGCATTAAACGCCACACCACAGAAGTCCGCCGATCGTGTACCACTAGAAACATATCTGCTAGCTCGACAGGACGCACTCTCTCATTTCTGTTAAAACTGACAGTCAGACTATTAGTTCTTTCCGTTTGGGTGCTACGGTTCTTCGAGTGATTACTAGTTGGAAGATTTTTCTCCAAGATTTTGTCCGCTTGTGGCGGACTCCGCAGGTCTGGGTGATCCTCATCGGTTTGATGATCACCCCAGCCCTGTATTCCTGGGTAAACATCTCCGGTTTCTGGGATCCCTACGGAAACACAGAACACCTCAAAGTTGCTGTAGTTAATGAGGACGAGGGAGCCTCCTCGGAGATGACCGGCCACTTAGACGTAGGTGGGCAGATGATTGATAAGCTGCACGAGAATGACAAGCTCGGCTGGCAGTTTATGGACCGAGAGGAAGCCGAAGACGCCGTCAAAAAGGGCGACGTTTTTGCTTCAGTGATCGTTCCCAAGGATTTCTCGGCTGATTTCGTCAGTCTTTTTAAAGGAACATATTCGCAGCCCACGCTGGAATACCACGTCAATGAAAAGCTCAATGCTATCGCGCCGAAGATTACCGATACCGGTGCCTCGACCTTGGATACCACGATTAGTTCAACTTTTAATGAGCAAGTCGCGGATTCAGTAGCCACGGAATTAAAAAACTCCGGTGGGGATTTCAGCCAGAAGATTACCAGTACCGCGGGCAAGACCGCGGATTCTTTTTCAGAGACCGCAGATACGGTTGCCAATTCCCGCAGCCAATTGGCCGATGTTCATTCCACCATTGATGAGGCGCGCCCGACCATTGCCCAAGCCCGTGACTCACTCGGCACGGTGCAGCAAACTGTCGATGATGCTCAGGCGGCGCTAAACCAGGTCAATTCACTCACCGCCGAGGTGCAGCGAGAGGTTACTTCCTTCTCAGATGACGCCACCGCCGCGTATGTGGAAGGCACTACCGCGGTAGCGGATGGCACAGCCTCTGCCAACGCAACTGTGGGCTCTGTATCTGGCAAGCTACGCGGTGCCCTCAACCGCGTTAACGCCGCCTCTGCAGGAGCTGCGGGCATCGTGGGCGAAGCAGATCGGGCCATAGACCAGCTCGATGAACTTGCATCCTCACCGGCCCTGCCGCCGCAGGTTTCGCAGCAGATCAAAGACCAGGTGGGCGATCTGCGCGAGCGCAATGCCCAGAACCGCGCTGTCCTCGGTGACCTAGACGCACTCAACGACGATACCAACGACACCATCGATTCACTCAATAAGACCACAGGTATGCTGGACAAAATGGCTGCGCAAACGCGCGATGATTCCCATGCGTTGCGCAATAATGTAGCCGAAGGATTGCCCAAGCTCAATGCCGCGCTTGCCGACGTCACCGCTACCGTCGGCAAGCTATCGGCCTCCCTCGAGAGCCAAAAAGCACTGGTTGGACAAACCAATGGGCTCTTGGGCGGCGTCGACGAGCAGCTAAGCCAGGCCCAGCAAGTAGTTGAGCGCTTTTCTGTGGACCTCGATGGCATTGAAGAAGGCCTCCGCGCCTCTCGCAGCGATGTGTTGGCTTTGAGTAACACCGCCAATAACAACTCCATCCTGCAGTCGGTAAAGGGACTTAATACAGATGAGGTCTCTTCCTTCCTTGCCTCCCCGGCAGAAATGGAAAGCCACGCCGTATTCCCCGTCACGCATTACGGCTCCGGCATGTCCTCGCTATTTATTAACCTCACGTTGTGGATCGGCGCATTCATGCTGCTCATTATCTTCCGCGCAGAGGTTGATCCGCAGGGCATGAAGAACCTCACGATTACTAAGGCGTATCTGGCTCGGTTCCTTTTGCTTTCTTTCTTCGCTATTGCCCAGGCCCTCATCGTGTCTATCGGTAACCTGGCCATTGGTGTGGAGCATGCCAATGCACTTGCCTACGTCGGCACGGCGGTCATCGTAGGATTGTGCTACCTGAGCATTACGTATAGTTTGGTCTCTACCTTTGGCCATGTCGGCCGCGGCATCGCGGTGGTCTTTGCCTTCATCCAGATCCCTGGCGCGTCAGGCCTGTACCCAATTGAGATGACACCGGACTTCTTCCGCGCAGTACATCCTTTCTTGCCGTTTACATACGGCATCGATGCTATGCGCGAAACAGTCGGTGGCTTCTACGGCAATCATTACGCCCGCGACATTGCCGCGCTTATTGGAATGGCCGCAGTTGCCTACCTCATCGGTACGCTGATGCGCCGCAGCCTATCAAACGTCAATATGCTGGTCAACGATGAGCTGCGTAAGGGCGGGCTCGTCATCAATGAGCAAGTCCATCTCATTGGCAGCCGTTATCGCTTCACGGACCTTCTATATGCCTTGAACGACCGCGAGGCCTACCAACAAAGCTTGGAAGATAAGTGGAGCATGGCTCGTAAGAATTACTCCCAGCTGATGAAGATTACCGTAGCTGTGGGGTTGGTCCTTATCATTGCTTTGGGCATCTATTCACGCATTAACCCAGCAGAAAAGGCCATTATCTTTGGTCTTGCTTGTCTGGTTACGCTCATTGCGGTGGGCGTTATTTGCTCGCTCGAGTACATCAAGCAGAGCATCGCGCACGACAACCGCCTGGCGGATCTTAGCGATGAGGAAATCCAAGAGCATCTCGAGCATCAGCGAGAGCATCCCAACCGCTATCTCCTCGAGGATTTAGACGAGGATTCAGCGACCGCCCAAGGCGCTGACACCAAAGAAATGCCCGCCGTTGATGATGCTGACACAGGAAAGGGAGAGTAAGTCATGAAAAATATCCTGACCATTCTCCGCGATGACCTCCACGCCATCCGCACCAACGTGATGACTGCAGTCATCATCTTCGGCCTTGCCATCATTCCGCTGCTTTTTACCTCTTTCAACGTGTTGGCTAGCTGGGATCCTTTCGCCAATACCAACCAGCTCAAGATCGCCGTCGCCAGCGAAGATGAAGGACAGGAAAGCGACCTCGCCTCCCTAAAGCTCAATTTAGGCGATGAGGTTCTCTCGCAACTAAGCCGCAATCACGATATTGACTGGGTCATTACGGATAGCGCCGATGCCGTCGAAGGAACCAAGTCCGGCGAATACTACGCCGGCATCGTCTTACCCAAGGATTTCAGCGCAGATCTACTCACCTTCTATGTGGAAGGAACAGAGCCAAGCAAGCTCAACCTCTACACCAATGAAAAGAAGAATGCGCTGTCAACCACCATCACTCAAAAGAGTGCAGACGGAGTCATCCAGAAAATCGATGAGTCCTTTACCCGTGTGGTATCCAATGTCGGCCTCGGCGTAGTTTCCGATCTGGATAAGTACCTCAACGAAGACGATACGCAAACCGCACTGAAAAACGTCCACAACCGCATCAATAACGTAAGCACTCGCCTCGATGCTGCTTCCGGCACGGTGGGTGCGTTAAGCGATCTTGTCGATTCCACTCTGCCGCTTACGCGGGCCGCGGATAACATTCTTTCCGAGGCGGGCCGACAAGCCACAGAGACGGAGAACGACCGGGGCGAAAACCCGATCGATATTCTGCGTTCTACCCTCAATGAGTCGGCCGGGTCACTCGATGCTTCTTTGGCTGCAACGACGCAAAGCTACGATGCACTTTCTGCCCAGATTGAGGAGCTGCTCAGCAATGCCAGCACCACCTCTGCGCAGACTGCGCAAACCTACCGCACGGCAGCTGAGCGCGTGGATGAGCAGACGAGCGCATTTGAGGGAGTCCGCACTTCCATCAAGGACCAAGCCGATAAGGTAGCCCTGCCGGCTCCAGTCGAAGGCGGTTATAAGGCCATGATGGGCCAGCTCGATGCCTCTATTGCACAGAGCAACGCGCTGCATGATTCGTTGGTATCTACCGCCGATGATATTGAACAAAACAGGGGGACATCCCAAGAGTCGCGCCAGCGCACAAAGGATGCCATTGCCAATGCAAAGCAGGCAGCTGAAAAGGCTCGCAATTCCTATAACGAAAACCTAAAGCACCAACTGGATCAACTCAACCAAAGCGTATCTGTTGTCGCGGGCGATATAGACGCCGTCAAACAGGACATCGCAGGAATTCGTTCCTCGGTCTCTCAAGACAACGCGTCACCGCAACAAAGCCTAGCGCGTGCTCGCGATACCACGGCCGGGCTGGCAAACACCTTGCGGGAACAAAGTGCCCGCTTCGCGGACATGGGCCGCAAGATCGACGATGTGCGCCACGGCGGCGATTTGTCCAAACTGGCAGATATCGTAGGCTCCGATCCAGAGCTGCTAGCCTCCCGCATCGCTGCCCCAGTCGACGTCGACCGCCAGCCGGTCTACCCTGTGGCCGCCTTTGGCGTCGGCATGACCCCGTTCTATCTCACCTTGTCGCTGTGGGTAGGTGCCCTATTGGCTTGTGTGCTGGTTCATACCAATGCCGAACGTAAGTACCTACGCAAAGGCGAGGACGGCAAGTACGACGAAAGCGAATTCACGCGCAGCCAGGCATTCTTCGGGCGCTTTGCCACTCTTGCGCTTGTTGGTCTTGCCCAGGCCACCTTAGTAGTGCTCAGCCTCATCTTCTTTGTCCAGATTGAACCCGCCCACCCATTCATGCTCATGTTCGCAGCCTGGGTAGTCTCACTAGTGTTCATGTTGATCATATACTCGCTGGTTATCACGCTTGATAGCGCTGGCAAGGCCCTAGCGGTGTTGTTATTGGTGATACAAGTGTCTGGTTCTGGCGGCGCCTACCCGCTGCCATTGCTGCCGGAGTGGTTCCAAAACGTCAGCCCGTGGCTGCCAGCCACCTACGCCATCGATGCCTTCCGCAGCGCCATTGCCGGTATCTACCACGGCGACATATGGCGCGAGCTAGGAACGCTGCTGCTGTTTACTATCCCAGCATTGGTCGTCGGACTCCTTATCCGCCGCGCCATGGATGCCTATCACAAGCGCCTGCAGAAAGCGATTAAGAAGACGAAGGTTATGGCATAACCACGCTTGCCGACGCCCCCTCCATTCGGCCCACCAGGCCCCTTTCACAGCCTGGTGGGCTTCTTTCATGCTCGGTCCCAAGCGAGTGCTAGCAATAGCACTGTAGCATGCGAGAAAGCTGCTGAAGCCGCGAGAGAGGACGGGGGCCGCTCTAATCCTGACAACTGCCGCCGCACCTGGCTTGGGTGTTGTTTACCATGCTGCCCGGCTCATTATGGCAGCGCTTCTCCCTATTCTCAGCCGCATACCACCGCTTCGGAATAGCACGGTTTTACTCTCTGCTGTCGAGTTTCGGCTGGAATAGGCTCATACTCAATATACGGAGATACGGGCACGCTTCGGCGGCCACGAGACCTAGCGCTCGGCCACTGCGCGCGACTGCAGGTGGACATGCATGGGGATTTCTTCTTCACGGCGCCGCTGCAGTCTGGGCTGGCGCATGCGGAAATTGGGTTGTATTTCTCGTGCTGATTACGATGGGAGTCTTCGGGCACTTCTACCCCGCGATGCCCCAAATATAGGTGTTGACCCGTTCACGTAGTCTTTAGGACGAAGCTGAAGGCCCAACGTAGCCTACCTTGGGTTAGAAACAAAAAGCTGCGAGCCGAGAAGCTCGCAGCAGTTACTATTTGGTACCCCGTACGGGATTTGAACCCGTGTTACCGGCGTGAGAGGCCGGCGTCCTAGGCCGCTAGACGAACGGGGCGCGTTCGCAGCAATCGCACACTGTGCGTTGCGGACTTGTTAAGAGTAAACGATGGGTTAATTCAGCACAAATCGCACGGTCACGGGCTCTCCCTGGGCAACAGGTAAGCGCAAAAATCCCGAGTCCGATGCTGCAGTGAGGGTTCTTCGTGGCCGGGGGCGCGGATCGAATCAGTGGTTATTCCGCAAGCTATCTGTGGATAGTCCGTGGCCGAGAACGCTGTGCTAGTAGGACTCGGGATGGCGCTGCGCGTCGAAAAGCATATGCTGCAGGCTCCTATACTTCATACAAGCGTTGATGGGAAGGAAGTTGTGGATTATAGCGTTACTACCTGGCATTACTTTCGGACTGTGCGCCTTCGCTGTGGTGCGTTTCAATTTCTGCCATCCGCTCTCCTTTCTGTCTGTTTTCTGCTGTACTTGCAGTCTATGCCGGCGCATACAGGACAAAAAGGGTTTTGCAGAACTTCGCGGCGGTCTTAACCCTGGTCTGAATAACGCCGCCCTACTGGCTGCAGGAATTCTGTGGCGGTCTGGGGGTAGTTTATAACCAATTTTCCAACTTGCGCTTTGGGCCTGTACAGAACGGCGCTAATGTGAGGGAATGCCCCATGTATGAAAAATCCTCCAGCCTTTCGGCTGGAGGTCGTGGTACCCCGTACGGGATTTGAACCCGTGTTACCGGCGTGAGAGGCCGGCGTCCTAGGCCGCTAGACGAACGGGGCATAGAACAAGTGAGCCTGCTACTTAAAGCATTTTCACTGCTGGCCTACCAGGACTCGAACCTAGAATGGCGGTACCAGAAACCGCTGTGTTGCCAATTACACCATAGGCCACTTGCAGACTTGCATCGGAAGTAAGTCGCCCTTCAGGCGCTCTCCCTTGCTCGCTGCAACGTGTTATAACTATAATGATTATCGCCCAAACTGCCAAATCAGCAGCTCAACACCCTTTTTCGGGCAATAGCATTTAGCGAAAAAGAAGCGGCGAATGACAGTGCTGTAGTTCAGCTGTCATCCGCCGCATCGGCGCGGGATTAGACGTTAATTCCCGCGCTAACTCCTGCGTTTCTTACTGCTCCGCTGGGACAAATGGGGTTACCTCGCGGGCTGCGCGCAGGCGAGCCAGAGTCGAGTCCTTGCCCAGCAGTTCCATGGACTCAAAGAGCGGTGGGGAAACCTGTGCACCGGAAATTGCCACGCGCAGTGCACCGTAGGCCTTACGGGGCTTCAGTTCGAGGTCTTCAATAAGCGCCTTGGAAAGGGCCGCTTCGATGTTTTCCGTCTTCCAGTCCGCAACGCCTTCCAGGGTCTCAATGCCCACCTCGAGCGGCTGTTTCGCCTCTTCCTTGAGGTTTTTCTTTGCCGCCTTCTCATCGAGCTTCAGGTCAGCATCTGGCGTTACCAAAAAGCTCATCAGGCCGTAAGCATCAGACAGAGTCTTGATTCGGGTCTGAACCAGGTCGGCCGCGAAGGCAAACTTCTCGCCGTCGTAATCGACTGGGAAGTCCGTGTATTCGGACAAGTAGTTGCGCAGACGGAAGGCAAATTCTTCTGCGTCCAGCTGGCGAATGTGGTCCGCGTTAATAGCTTCGAGCTTCTTCTGGTCAAAGCGTGCGGGATTACCCAGCACATCGTGGACGTCGAAGTTTTCTACCAAGTCATCCATGCTGAAGATGTCCTGGTCTGCGGACAGGGACCAGCCCAACAGGGACAGGTAGTTGAGCATACCCTCAGGGATAATGCCGTTATCGCGGTGATTAAACAGGTTGGACTGCGGATCGCGCTTCGACAGCTTCTTTTTGCCCTCGCCCATCACGAAGGGTAGGTGGCCAAACTCTGGGGTGAACTCGGCGACGCCAATCTTCTTCAGGGCGTCGTAAAGCGCGAGCTGACGCGGAGTAGAAGACAGCAGGTCCTCACCACGCAGCACGTGGGTAATGCGCATCAGGGCATCATCAACCGGGTTAACCAAGGTGTAGAGCGGTGCGCCGTTGGAACGGGCCACAACGTAGTCCGGTTGAGTCTCAGATTTGAAAGTCATCTCACCGCGCACCAGGTCGTTCCAAGTCCAGTCCTGCTCCGGCATGCGCAGGCGCCACACTGGCTTGCGACCTTCGGCCTCAAAAGCATCGATCTGCTCCTGGGTGAGATCACGGTCAAAGTTGTCATAGCCCAGCTTTGGGTCGCGACGAGCAGCCTTGTGACGCTCTTCTACCTCTTCGGCCGTGGAGTATGCCGGATATACAAAGCCACCCTCAATAAGCTTGTCTAGGACCTCCTTGTAGATGTCCATGCGCTGGGATTGGCGATAAGGCTCATCTGGGCCGCCCACATCAATGCCCTCGTCCCAGCCCAAGCCAAGCCAATTCAGGGAGTCAATAATGGCCTGGTAAGACTCCTCAGAGTCGCGAGCCGCATCTGTGTCCTCGATGCGGAATACCAGCTTGCCGCCGGTGTGGCGGGCATACGCCCAGTTGAACAGTGCGGTGCGCACCATGCCTACGTGCGGGGTGCCGGTTGGTGATGGACAGAATCGAACGCGTACTTCAGTCATGTCAACCATCGTAGTGGAGCCCGCAATTCCAGTCCGCACCAGTCCAAGCGCGCGCATGCTTTGCCAGCGTTCGGCTTACCTAGCAGTTCCGGCCAGCAAATCGTATACCCCTTTGTTGATAACAGTGTCAATGAACTTCCGGCCCGAAACCAAAACTGCCAATAAGGTATTAAGGAGGCAAGACCTCTCACGCATACGCTCCATCCGCTGAACCACGACAGTCCCCATTGCTTTCGGTTCGTCGGCATGCAAACAGCAACAAGGGCTCTCCGATGTAGCAATTCGGGTCCAGTCCCGGCTAAGTTGATGACGTCGTCTGCTAAAACTCGTCTGCCGAGCTGATAGGACGGAAATAACCTCACACACGCACCGGCACTGAAAAATCCATACTCGCCACAGTACCGACAATGAGAACTAAGGAAGGGACCACTTTCTACTGTGGCCCAATCCGCTCTAGCTTCTACCTACAAAGCTTTCTCGCTTTTTAGCTTGCACCATGGTTAGAGACTTTCCTCCCCCTAACGCTGAGGGCGCCAGAAGATAATGCCTTAGACGCGAGTTTTAGAAGATAGGAAGTCCCAGACTACCTTTGGGGTATCAGGCTGCCAAAACCACGTGTGGTCTGCGGGAACCTTAACCAGCTGCACGTCCTTTTGACAGCCGTTGAAGCTCAAGCGTTCGGAACCGCCAGCCTCCGGAGTAGCTTGGAAGGTCATATCGCATCGATTGCGCTTCAGGTAACCGCCAAGCACGGTGCGCACTGGCAAGTAACCAGCCTCGTGCCGGTCACCACCTTCATAGGTCATCATCTTGTCATTGACACCATGCATGATGAGAGTATTCATCGGCGCATCGGCACAGTTGACCTCGACCGGGTTATAAAATGCACCCGAGACCATGGCTACAGCGGCGAAGGTATCTTGGGCGTGGCAGCCCAGCACAGAGGTAAACCCGCCGCCGTTGGACATGCCCATGGCGTACACGCGGTTGCGGTCAACATGGTAGTCCTTGTCTACCGCTTCGAGAATGCGCTTGATGAAGCGGATGTCCTCACCATCGCGGGTCTTGGCATAGGGCGCTGCCTCCCAAGCGCGCTCAAAACCCTCCGGGTAGACGATGATTGCCTCATTATTAGCGTCAGTAGTCTGCATGCGCGCATAGCCGGAGTAATTTTCTGGGGAATCTCCCCAGCCGCCAAAGCCGAAAAGTACCGGCGCAGCCTTGTCGGGCGAATAATGATTTGGAATGCGCAGCAAGTATCGACGAGTCTTGCCTTCATGCTCCATCTCTAGCGACTGCATGGAGCCAGGCTTAAACGGAGGATTCGGGTTAATAGTGGTATCCCCCATTTCCGGCTGCGGAGCTGGTTCTGGAAGCGATGATCCGTTTGGAGCTGGCTCTGGCGCATTAATCTTCCCACTATTTTCCGCAGGAGCTGGAGTGGATTCCTTTGCACCTTCTGGGACTAGGTGGGATCCATCCGGCTGCGGGGTAACAGGTTGTGCGTCTGCGGGGGCAGGCGCGGGAGCCGGATCAGGTGCGGGAGCTGGAACCGGCTGAGATACAGGTTGCGGTGCCGGAGCTGGTGCAGGCGCTGGCTCTTCTTGCGCATGGGCAGGATAAGCGCACAGCAGCGCAGCACTAGCTAGTGCTGCGGAGAGGATTAGGTATAGGGAACGGCGCAGGAACTTAGTAATATTAGCCACAACATTAAAATTAACCACATTGTTCACTTGAGACACTGTTTACACGCCCAGTGCACACTGAATTCTGTAAGAAAAGTCCAAGGCATTAAGCTAGATGCTCATGCACGAAGACAGACCAAGCACCGCCCCCGATTTTTTGCTTTCACGAGCAACGGGGTCTGTCCGTACCCAAGGTGCGCGCCAAACCTTTACTGACGTTGACGCGGCGATCTCTGCCCTGCGCAACAAAGACGCAACCATGGTAGTGGGCGCAATCCCCTTCGATTCTGACACGCCCGCCGCGCTGACGGTACCGGAAGAGATAATTCGGGAAGAAGGACCTCTAGAGCCCCACGCTCACTATCGCAATCAGACTCTCAAGTCCCGCGTCGTCGGCTTTGATCCGGAACCAGAAGAGCACCTGCGCCGCGTGGAAGCAGCCATCGGCACCATCGAGACCTCCAAACTGGAGAAGGTAGTCCTAGCCCGCGCCGTAGACATCGAATTCCCAGAGGTTATCGATCCACGGCTTGTCGCGGCCCGTCTCATTGATCTCTCCGCTAACCGCGATGGTTTCATTGCTGATCTCTCCCCCGCCGGGTGCCCAGGCGCGATGTTAGTTGGCTCTTCCCCAGAGGTTCTAATCAAGCGTCAAGGCTCGACTGTGTCCGCATTCCCCTTGGCGGGGTCGTCTCCGCGCCGCGCCACTCCGGCAGAGGACCACATCGCCGGCCAAGACCTTTTACACTCTGCAAAGGACCTCCACGAACACGCTTTTGTCGTAGAACATCTCCGCCGAGTGCTCAACCCCCTATGTGAGCGACTGAACATTCCCGATACCCCCCAGCTAATTAGCACCAATGAGATGTGGCACTTAGGCACGCCCATCACCGGATTGCTCAAGGATAAGGGCTTGACAGCCCTAGAGCTTGCCTTGGCTACTCACCCCACTCCAGCTATCTGCGGCACCCCAGCCGAGGCTGCCCAAGCCCTCATTGAGACCGCAGAGACAGACCGCGGGTTCTACGCCGGAGCGGTCGGTTGGTGCGATAGCTCGGGAGATGGCGAATACATGGTTGCCATCCGCTGTGCTGAAGTCGCTGGCGATGGCCTTTCCGCGCGAGCCTGGGCCGGCGGTGGGATTGTGGGCGATTCCAACGCCCAAGCCGAGCTAGAGGAAACCACAGCCAAACTGCAGACAATCCTCCGGGCGCTGAGCCTTTAGCCCGCTCTAGCCCGCTCGCTTGGCGACGAGAATCACGTCATTGCGGTGGTGCGCACCCGCGCCCTCGCTCACGTGGCGCGCTCGCCGAGTTAAGGTAATAACCTCTAGCTCACGCAAATTTTCCGCGAGCCACTCCGGCATGGCTAGCTCTGCAGACTCCACCTCGTGATGGACAAAAAGCAGCATTCCGCCAGGAGCGACAAGGCGCTCCAATCTTTGGACCTCGTCCGCTGTAGCTCGCACTCCCCCTTAATGGACACTTACTAGGTCAAATGGGGTGTGGCTAAAACTGCTAAAGGTGGCCACCTGCGCTTCGGCTCCCCGCTCCCGTGTGCGGGCCACGGCTGTCGGGGCGAAATCTATGCCCGGTACCTGCCAGCCTTGATTCTCCAGCCAGAGCGCATCTGCACCCTCACCACAACCGATGTCGAGAGCGGCGCCGAGCGTAAGTCCTGCCGTGTAATCGACCAAGGTAGCATTCGGGTTCCCCGACCATACCCGATCGCTGCTACGGTAGCGCTCCTCCATTTCCGCAGAGGTAGGTACATTGGGGCGGTGATCGTGGGATGCAGAGTTATGCATGAGAAATGGGGTTTCGGAGGGTGCCGAGGCCTGGAATCTCAATCTCGATGGTATCCCCCGGCACCATCGGTGCAGTTCCGGCTGGGGAACCAGTGGTAATGACATCGCCCGGCAACAATGTATACGCCGCAGAAATCTCTTCCAAAATGCCGCCCATTTTTACAATCATCTGATCCGTATTGGAATCCTGCTTTTGTTCGCGGGAGCCCTCATGCGTCAGGTAGGCGTTAATCTTCTGATCGTCCAGGTTCAAAGTACTGAGATCTGTCTCAATCCACGGCCCCAGCGGGCAGAAAGTATCGATCCCCTTGGCTCGCGCCCACTGGCCGTCCTTGAACTGCAGGTCACGGGAGGAGACATCGTTACAGATGGTGTAGCCCAGTACGTGATCCTGCCAATTCTCTGCCTTAATATTCTTAGACGGTTTGGAAATGACCACGGCTAGCTCGCCTTCAAATTCCACGTTGGTGGCATAGTCAGGGATCTTAATGGCCGCATCCGGACCGACTACTGCGGTGGATGGTTTGATAAAAATCGTAGGCGGAAGGCTATCCGCAGACTTCTTAAAGACCTCTGCGACGTGGTCCGCATAGTTTCGTCCGAGCGCCACCACCTTGGTAGGCAGTGTTGGAGCCAATAGACGAACCTCATTCAGCGTCCACTCTCGGCCGGTGGGCTCTGGCGGAGTGAACGGCGTGCCCGCGATTTCTTTTGCTACCAAGTCTTCCATCGGGGCGTCCTTAGGCCCGTCAATGACGGCAAAACAGATTCCTTCTGGGTGTGCAATTCGTCCTAAACGCATAGCGGCTATCCTACTCAATTGCCACCTTTACACGTGTGCAAAGGATGTGATGTTAATTAGTTAATTTAAGTAAATTGTATGGAGGCTACGGTGATCACACTGAGGGCCCGTGCACCCTGGGGCGTCGGCAAGCGCATTGCGCACAACACAAAATGGCCACTGCACCTCTCCCTAGGGTAAACGCACAACATCGCCCCTATAAAACGGAGTTCTATCCTACCAGGATGCCGGCGATTCGGTCGCCAACTTCAGACGTCTTAATCGGCGCACCTCTCCGCTGGGCTACATCCTGAGCGACCGCGTCCTCAATCCGTTGTGCATTATCTTTGTCGCCAACGTGACGCAGGAGCATTGCCGCGGACAAGATGGCCGCTGTAGGATCTGCAATTCCTTGGCCTGCAATATCTGGCGCAGAACCATGAACCGGCTCGAACATGGAGGGATTTGCGCCTGACGCATCGATATTTCCGGAAGCAGCGAGACCGATGCCACCAGTTACCGCGCCGGCAAGATCTGTAAGAATGTCTCCGAAGAGGTTATCGGTAACAATAACGTCATAGCGTACCGGATCAGTGACCATGTATATCGTGGCCGCGTCAATATGCTGGTAATCCACCTTTACATCCGGAAACTCGGTTGATATCTCATCGACCGTGCGCTGCCACAGACCTCCAGCATTGACCAAAACATTGGTCTTGTGCACCAAGGTCAGGCGATTCCGACGCTGCTCCGCGCGGGCAAAGGCATCGCGCACCACTCTCTCCACGCCAAAACGAGTATTTTGTGAAACCTCACTTGCCACCTCATGCGCGGTGCCTTCTCGTAGCGTGCCGCCATTTCCGCAGTACAGACCCTCGGTCCCTTCGCGCACCACCACAAAATCAATGTCCCCCGGTTCAGCCAGCGGCGAAGAAGCGGTGGGATATAGCTTGGACGGACGCAGGTTGACATGGTGGTCCAACGCAAACCTCATCTTAAGCAAAAGCCCTCGTTCCAATACGCCCGGAGCTACCTCCCCTGGGGCCCCAATTGCCCCTAATAAAATGGCATCGTGCTCGCGCAGGCTGGCTAGATCCGCATCCGTAAGAAGCTCTCCATTGCGCAGGTAGCGTCGCGCGCCGAGGTCATACTCAGTGGTTTCAATATCGGAACGAACAGCCTGCAGCACTTTGAGGGCTTCAGTCGTCACCTCAGGCCCGATGCCATCTCCACCGATCACAGCAAGTTTCATTATGTAGGATTCCTTTCTCACAGAGTGGATATTCACCCACCCTACCAAAAGGAAACCGCGCAGCGCAGGGAATTACCTGCGCTGCGCGGGCACGGCTTCACACTTTCTGTAAGAGTGCCTATGCGTCCATATCTAACTGTTCACACTCCGCCCCTAATGCCCCATTGATTTCTTCGATGAGCTGTTCCGGCACTTCAGTCTCCACGCGCAGAATCAATACTGCATCGGACTCCTGCTTGCCATAGGTCAGAGCCGCCGCCACGATATTGATGCCAGCTGCGCCCAACTTGGTACCCACGGTTCCCAATGCTCCGGGAGCATCCGCGTAACGGAAAAAGAGGTTTCGGCCAGTAGCACGCATATCGACGCCACGGCCGTTAATACGGATGAATTTTTCGGTTCCATCGACACCGATGAGCGCACCGGTTAGCGAAGACGTCTCCCCATCGGCGCCAATCACCTTGACCTGCAAAGAGGAGCGGTGCCCCTTGGATTCCGCGTTAGTAGACACTTCCAATTCTACCCCACGGCTTTGCGCAATCTGCATTGCATTAACAAAGGTCACCGGTTCAGAGGTCACACCGCTAAACAGGCCGCGAACGGCAGAAAGCCCCAGGACTTCTACATCTTCCGCCGAAAGCTCACCGCATGCTTCTACCTCTACAGCAACGGGCGCCTGGCCCAACAGGCGACCGGCCGTAAGACCCAGTTTGCGCGCAAGATCCAACCAGCCAGAAACCTCTTCCCCTACGGTGCCGCCAGAGACGTTTACCGCATCCGGGACAAACTCCCCAGCCAAGGCTTTGAGCACGGAAGCCGCTACATCGGTTCCCGCACGATCTTGGGCCTCTACCGTAGATGCGCCTAGATGAGGCGACACGGTAACCTGCGGCAGCTGGAACAGTGGGGAGTTGGTACATGGCTCCATGGCATAAACATCGAAGCCAGCACCGCGATGATGCCCAGACTCAATGGACTCAGCCAAAGCAGCCTCATCCACCAGCCCACCACGGGCAGCATTAATCAAGATCTGACCCTTTTTAGCCTTAGCCAGCAAGTCCTTATCAAACATGCCGGCAGTCTCCGGAGTCTTAGGCAAATGAATGGTCACGAAATCGGACCGAGACATGAGCTCTTCCAGCTCCACCAGCTCTACCCCAAGCGCCGCCGCGCGCGCCGGATTCGCATAGGGATCATGAGCAATGATGGTGGTTTCGAAAGACTTTAAACGTTGCGCAAAAAGTTGCCCGATGTGCCCAAAACCGACAATCCCAACTGTCTTGCCGTATACCTCTACACCTTTGAACGACGAGCGCTTCCACTCTCCCTGCCGCAGAGACTGGTCAGCGGCCGGCACTTGGCGCGCAGTAGCTAATAGCAGCGCAATAGCCTGTTCACACGCGGAGTGGATATTCGAGGTGGGCGCATTGACAACCATAACCCCCTTGTCCGTCGCCGCCGAGATATCCACGTTATCCAAGCCCACGCCGGCGCGGCCTACAATCTTCAGGTTCGGGGCTGCTTCTAATACTTCTTTGTCCACGGTGGTGGCAGAGCGCACCAACAATGCCTCCGCATCAGGAACCGCAGCGAGTAGCTCCTCTCGATTGGGTCCGTCGACCCAACGGACGTCAACGGAATCCCCCAGAGCCGTAACTGTAGATTGAGCTAATTTATCGGCGATAAGAACTACCGGCTTCGACATATCTTCCTTTACTTAACTGTAGTGCGGTTCACGCGAGTAGTTCGCGTGTCAAGGAAGTGTAGTTCAGCTAGGGGTGCCTTGCTTGATTTTCGCCTTAAATTCTTTCACTCGACCAAATTCCGGCCCGAGAGCCACCAATGCACCTTCTTCTAAGCCGGCAACGGCCGCCATACTGTGCTTATCCTCTAGCGGATCCGCTGTCGGCACCACCAAGACATTGCCGCCATAAGCTGCAGCCGTAATCACATTAGCGATTGGGCTATTTTTCGTCGCTACGATATTCGGCGCCATCTGCCCGTCCCTTCGAGACTGAGCCGGAACAGCTCCCTTCTTCTCCTCGTTGCCTTCAGGCTCTCCTTCATACGGCACCCAAGCCGGACGCAGCTCCACTTGAGGAGTCTTATCCAATTGCGCGATATCTTTAACCATTTGTTCTGGGGAAGCTACCACTTTGGAGCCATACTGAAAGGCTGTGAACTCTCCTAAAGCTTTGTGCGTTCCTGGGTCCTTAATCACGTCAAATTCCCCAGACGTCTCGGTCCAAGGAACATCGCCGATGACTACCAGGCGCCGCACACCAAGGTCCGTTAAAAGCTTATGAATCTCCAGACGCTTATCGTCTTGGTACTGAACTGCGGGCAGGTGTTGATTTACTGCGAGCGTCGCCGCCCGCAATTTAGATTCATCGTCTGCGGCAAAGAGAACCAGCGAATCCGAGTCTTTAAAAAACAGACGGCTAGCCTCAATTCCAGTGGCGTCATTTATGATGACAAACTTGCCGTCAAAATTCGGGTCAATAAGCCGGTTCTGGTTCTCCGCTTTAGCCTTGTTGAGGTCAATTTCTGACTCGGCCATATCAGACAATCCTCGTTTGACCAGTTTGGACTCTGTAACCGAGGTGCCACAGGCCGATAGCAATAGCGAAGCAACAATTACTGTGGCAGCAGACCGCACAGATTTAGCGATCAAAGGCTTGGGGCCCTTCCTCTCCACCGAATAGATCTGCCTCGTCTACATCGCGGATAACGGGTTTGCCTAATGCATATTCCACGATATTTAGGAACCGATGACGGCGATCCGCTAAGAACTCTCGTGGTTGAGACGCACGCAGGTAGTCCAAGTTCATCTCGTGGGAGGCAAGAACCTCGTCAAACTCGGTATCTTCCATGATGGACTTTGACTGCACGCGGGGTAGGTATCGGTTGGGCGCAAAACCGTCAAGGACCACCTCAGTCCGCTTGCCCATCGGGGTGTAATTCATCACAGATTCTGCCAAGACGCGGTCTACCCCGTGGCGCTTACACCAATTCAATGGGAATACAGGGAAAAAGCCCGGCTTTAGCTCCTCAAACGTATTCCTATAAAAGGCTTTTCCTGTACGCCAATCCTTAGCACCACGTGCCATCAAGAGGGCGTATAAGCCGTGCCAGACACCGTCCTTTTCATCTACCGAGAGCAAACGGGACTCGCGGAAGCTGGCATCCGCAACGGTCTTTGGAACCTCATCCGTTGCACCGGCCACCCATTCGGTGACCTCATCGACGTCGCGCGCAGCCCGCAACCGCACGGCTGAAGAGCCGTAAAGCTCGCCAAAGACACCGCACCAGAACCATTGGTTGATACGGTCCCACGACTGCTGGGTAGACAGTGTTCCGCTGCGCTTAGCGAGGCGGGCAATAATTACCGCCAAAGGAACAATCTGCTCATTAAATGGAACCTGGTCAGTGCTGAGAATGCAACGCTGTGCCAAGAATTCAGAGACCTCACGGAAAGTAATACGCAGGTCGCTTGCCGCTGACTTGTACTCCGACAAGGAAAGTTTCAAAATATCCTCGCGCTGGCCTCCGGCGCAGCCCTTTTCACCGGATACAAGCAGCGATACCGCTGAGAGGAACTCGGTGCGCCCAATTCCGTCTAGAGCCGGGGACTTCCGTAGATCCCTTTCCACATCTTGCCAGTCAGCGGCTAGTTGGAAGTTGGGATCCTCTGAGGCAAAGACCGCGGTCAACAAGTCGAATACGTCCATTTGCAGGCCCGCCGAGTTTGCTTGTGCGAAAATCGAGCCGATGCCTGCCCGCTCCGTCTCGCGGGAAAGGCGAATCATCGGCAGGTCATAGCCAGACAATGGCCGAACGATGCGGTTGTTAAACGCCGCGAGTTCTGAACTGTACTCCTGCTTGGTGGCTGCAAGCTCGAAGAGTCTACTGACGCCATCTTCGCTCAATAGTGAAGATACTGGGATGCACATATGCTCTAGCGCATCTTCACGGGAGAGAATGTCTCCCTCAATCGCCGGCGCAAAGTGCGATCGAATCTTGCCATCTTGGTTAACCGCAAAGATGGCGTCATCCGGCATGAGCTCTCCGCGCACTGCAGCGCGGATATCAATAAAGAAACGACGGTGAATCTTCTTTTTACGGAAGTCAGTTGTATCTACGAAACCATCGCCATTAAAGCAGTGATACAAGGTGGTCAGACGCTGTTGCCCGTCCAAAAGGAGCAATCCCGGATCGACGCCAGTATCCGGTGCACCCGCGAGGGCACGGGGCCGAAAGCGCATCTTTTCGTTTCGGGTATCCAAGGCCATGAGCGCACCGATAGGATAACCGCGCAATACAGAAACGATGAGAGAACGAATACGATCCTCATCCCAGGCGTAGCTGCGCTGGAAATCCGGGAGCTGGATGTCCCCACGATCAATTCGTGCGAAGAGGTCTTTGAGATCATAGCTTGGCGTCGTAAAACCCATGCCACACATCCTACTCCCTAGGATCTATTTTTACCTGACTCAAATACAGCAAAACCCACGGTGAACACGCTTGTTCATCGTGGGTTAGCGCTAGGCGCGCGGTGGTGAGCTATTAGGCCGTAGCATCCAGAGGATTCTTTACCCAGCTCATGAGATCTCGCAGCTTGGTGCCAGTCTTTTCAATCTCGTGCTGTGCGAACTCCTCGCGCAGATCCTCCAATTCCTTATTGCCGCCCTCAATATTAGCCAGCAGGCGTTTGGTAAAGGTGCCGTCTTGAATATCCGACAGGATGTCCTTCATGCGCTGCTTCGTATCGGCATTGATTACACGTGGTCCGGAAATGTAGCCACCGAACTCAGCGGTATCAGAGACCGAGTAGTTCATATTGGCGATACCGCCCTCAAACATCAGGTCCACAATGAGCTTCATCTCGTGCAGAACTTCGAAGTAGGCCATTTCCGGTTCGTATCCGGCCTCAGTCAGAACCTCAAAGCCGGTGCGAATCAGGAATTCGACGCCGCCGCACAGGACAGCCTGCTCACCAAAGAGGTCAGTGACCGTTTCGGCCTCGAAGGTGGTGGGGATGACGCCGGCACGCGCGCCGCCGATGGCTGCAGCATAAGACAAGGTGAGGTCGTGGCCCTCGTTCTTGGGATCCTGCTCGGTAGCGATGAGGCACGGAACGCCCTTGCCATCAACAAACTGACGGCGGACCAAGTGGCCAGGCCCCTTGGGTGCAACCATTCCGACGGTGACGTTGGCCTGCGGCTCAATCAGCTTGAAGTGAATATTCAAGCCGTGGCCAAACAGCAACGCGTTGCCATCCTCCAGGTGGGGAGCGATCTCGTCTTCAAAAATCTGCTTTTGGGAGGTATCTGGGGCCAGCAGCATGATGACGTCTGCCCACTTGGCAGCCTCTGCCACGGTCTTGACCTCAAATCCCGCTTCTTCGGCCTTAGGCGCAGACTTAGATCCTTCGCGCAGGCCAATTACGACCTCAACGCCGGAATCACGCAGGTTCTGCGCGTGCGCGTGCCCTTGGGAGCCATAACCAATGACGGCTACCTTGCGCCCCTGAATGATAGACAGGTCTGCATCGTCGTCGTAGAAGGTTTCAATAGCCATGTTGTAGTCCTCAATTCTGTTGCGTTTGAAAGTTGAATGAAACAACGTCCCACCCAGCACTATATCATTATGCGGGACGCTTTGCTCACATAGTGAGATTTAAGTGCGTGGAGGGCCATCGCCTTAGGGCCACGGCCCAAAGCGACATCTCCCGACTGGACCAGCTCGAGCACACCAAATGGCTCCAAAACATCGAGCAGTGCAGCCAGCTTTCCCGGGGTGCCAGTGGCCTCTACCACTACAGACTCTTGCGCCACATCAACCACCCGGGCACGGAAAATATTGACGGCGTCGACAACCTGCGGCCTGTTGGCATTGTTGGCAGCTACCTTTACCAGCATGATGGCACGCGCCACTGTCGAGTCCGTGTCCAGCTCTACCACCTTGATTACTGGAATAATCTTATTGAGCTGTTTGGTCACCTGCTCCATAATGATCTCAGAAGCATCGACCACGATGGTCAGCCGATTAATCCCAGGTGTCTCGGTTTGCGCTGAGACCAACGAAATTAGGCTGTAGCCACGCCGGGAAAACATGCCAGTCACTCGCGAGAGGATGCCCTCTACGTCTTCTACCAATACCGACAAGGTATGCCGGGAAACGTCACTGGGAGCCATACCTATACCTCCTGGATGGTCTCGTCGATATCAGCAGGCGTCTCAGCCGCCGATTCATTTTCAGCAAATAGCGGCCGCAATCCACGGGCATATTGAATTTCCTCATTGGACGCCCCTCCGCCAATCATTGGCCAAACCTGCGCATCCTCGCCCACGATGAAGTCAATAACCACTGGGCGGTCGTTGATCTCGCGGGCGCGCTCGATCGCCGGTACTACTTCATCTTCGCTCGTGACTCGGATAGCCTCGCACCCCAGCGCCTCTGCCAGGCGGACAAAGTCGGGGGTATATACATCTCGTTCACGCAGCTTGGTATGCGAGTAGTGCTCATTGAAAAACAGAGTCTGCCACTGGCGGACCATACCCAGGTTGCCATTATTGATGACGGCAACCTTTAAGGGGAATCCTTCCAAGGCCGCCGTAGTCAATTCTTGGTTGGTCATCTGGAAGCAGCCATCGCCGTCAATAGCCCAGACTTCCTTGTCCGGACAAGCCGCCTTGGCCCCTAGAGCCGCCGGCACGGCGTAACCCATGGTGCCGGCACCGCCGGAGTTGATCCAGGAACGTGGCTGCTCAAAGTCAATAAATTGTGCCGACCACATCTGGTGCTGCCCTACACCAGCGCAGTAGATAGCATCGGGCCCGACGGTTTCGCTGAGTTTTTCCAGGACAAACTGGGGATTGAGCTGTCCGTCTGGAGTTGGCTCATAACCACGAGGAAAACGCTCTTTGAGGCCGTCAAGATATCTACGCCATGGACCCGCCTGCAGAGGCTCTACTGCGGAGTTCTTGCGGTATTCCTTCAGCAGGCCGGTCAATACATTGCGCGCATCACCCACGATTGGCACAGCTACCTCACGAATCTTGCCGATTTCGGCTGGATCAATATCTGCATGAATTACCTGGGCTTCAGGGGCAAAGGTGTCGGTATCACCGGTTACACGATCGTCAAAGCGCGCTCCTATAGTAATAAGCAGGTCCGCACGCTGCATGGCCGCCACCGCCGGAACGGTTCCATGCATGCCCGGCATGCCCATATGAAGTGGATGGGAATCCGGAAAGGAGCCTAATGCCATCAGCGTGGTAACCACTGGAATGCCGGTGTATTCCGCAAACTCGCGCAATTCCTCGGCCGCATTAGCCTTAATGACGCCGCCGCCTGCATAAATAACCGGCTTTTCCGCCTCCGCGATAAGCTCTACCGCTTGAGCAATCTGCCGATGATGCGGCTTAGTTGTTGGCTTATATCCTGGCAGGTCAAACTTGGCTGGGTAGGAATACTCCAACTCCCCATTTTGGACATCTTTGGGAATATCCACCAGAACCGGCCCCGGCCGCCCAGAGGAAGCCAAGTGGAATGCCGCGGTGATAGCAGCGGGGATCTGGCTAGGCTCTGTCACGATGTAATTGTGCTTTGTAATGGGCATCGTCACACCACGGATATCCGCCTCTTGGAAAGCGTCGGTACCCAAAAGGTTGCTGCCCACCTGCCCGGTGATCGCGACGATGGGAACGGAGTCCAAATTGGCGTCGGCAAGCGCTGTCACTAAGTTGGTCGCGCCCGGCCCAGAGGTAGCGATACACACACCTACCTTGCCGGAAGCTTGGGCATATCCTTCAGCAGCATGGCCGGCCCCTTGCTCATGGCGGGTGAGCACATGACGCAGTTTGGTCGAGGTATGCAGTGCGTCATAGAGAGGAAGCACGGCACCGCCTGGAATACCGAAGACAAGCTCGGTTCCCAGATCTTCAAGAGTGCGGACAATAGCGTGAGCGCCACTCATCCGCTCGGGAGCGCGGACACGTGAGGCCGCGGCCACCGAAGCGGGCGTGGGCGAAGTTGTCGTTACCACGGTTAATGTGCTCCTTGGATTGGTCTAATACAGGGTCTGATCATCATCGGAAACGTCTCCAGATATGAATAAAGCCCCCGCCGGCTGTTATGTCCGCGGGGGCGAAAAGCGTCGACGTCATGGGCGCCGCGGTCACCACCGCGTTGGTACTACCTGAAGTCGAATAATGATCATGGCCCTGACTATACACCGATAGATATTCCCCACGGGGCAGTTACCCCCTTTTGGGATACTCTTCCCACTAGATGAGACAAACCTGAAAATAGGTTCGACCCCGCCCACCCCAGTGAATTAGGCTTGCAAACTATGACTCCACCACCAAAGGACACCCAACCTCATCAGTCCACCACCCAGGCAGAGGTTTTCAAGCCTTCCCGCGACCACATTCTGGGCATCTTAATCCTGTCCGCTATTGCGCTCTTAAGCATCGGCTGGGCCCCCAAATACCTCGCATGGCTGTTCATCATCCCCATCCTCGGATTGTGGTGGGTCATCAAATCCCGCACCAAGGTCTCCGAATCCGGGATCGACATTTCCTACGCCTTCCGGAAAGGAACCCGCATCAACTGGGATAACTTTGCCGGAATTGGGTTCCAACGCGCCCGCGCCTTCGCTCGCACTACCAGCGGCTCGGAGCATAGCCTGCCTGGCGTTACTTTTAACTCGCTCCCACGCCTGTCGGAGGCCTCCCGTGGCCGCATTCCTGACGCCCTTACCCAGGGCCGTGAAGCGGCAGACGACAAGGTGGTTATCGTCCACCGAGACGGCCAACAAGTCCTGCTCAGCAAGGAAGAATACGCGGAATATCTTGAGCGCCACCCAGAGCTCAACCCCTCGGCCGAAAACTAAATAAACCACCGACACTCTCCCCACACCCCTTTAAGGAATGGTGACTTGCACCCATGTTCCCGCTGCGCTCAAAAGTAACTACCGTCGGCCGCCAAGCATCTGGAGCCCGCGCCCTTTGGCGGGCCACCGGCACCAAAGAAAATGACTTTGGCAAGCCGATCGTCGCCATCGCTAACTCCTATACGCAGTTCGTCCCCGGCCACGTGCACCTGAAAAACGTCGGCGATATCGTTGCTAATGCCGTGCGCGAAGCAGGCGGCGTACCCAAGGAATTCAACACCATTGCCGTGGACGATGGCATTGCTATGGGGCACAGCGGCATGCTCTACTCGCTACCCTCGCGTGAAATCATCTCTGATTCCATCGAGTACATGGCCAATGCCCATACTGCCGACGCCCTGGTATGCATTTCCAACTGCGATAAGATCACTCCGGGCATGCTCAACGCAGCGCTGCGGCTGAATATCCCCACCATCTTCGTCTCCGGTGGGCCGATGGAGGCCGGAAAGGCCGTCGTAGTTGACGGCGTAGCCCATGCCCCCACCGACCTCATCACCGCGATTACCGCCTCTGCTAATGATGAGGTCTCAGATGCGGGCCTTACTCAGGTGGAAGAATCCGCCTGCCCCACCTGTGGTTCCTGCTCCGGCATGTTTACCGCTAATTCCATGAACTGCCTGACCGAGGCCCTCGGCTTGGCACTGCCCGGCAACGGCACCACTTTGGCCACCCACACTGCCCGTCGCGGCCTCTTCGAAAAGGCTGGGGCCACCATCGTGGATATGTGCCGCCGCTACTACGGCGAAGAAGATGACTCTGTCCTTCCGCGCAACATTGCTACCAAGGAAGCATTCACCAATGCCATGGCGCTTGACATGGCCATGGGTGGCTCGACTAATACCATCCTGCACACCCTAGCGGCCGCACAGGAAGGCGAGGTCGACTTCACCCTCGACGATATCAACGACATCTCCTACCGCGTGCCCTGTTTATCCAAGGTAGCGCCCAATGGCACCTACCACATTGAGGACGTCCACCGCGCCGGTGGCATCCCCGCTATCTTAGGAGAGCTTCGCCGCGCCGGGCACCTGAACTTGAAGGCGCATACCGCACTATATGACGACGCCGAGCAGTGGCTAGATGACTGGGATATCCGCAACCCTCATGCCACTGATGAGGCCCGCGAACTGTATTACGCCGCGCCCGGCGGTGTGCGCACCACCGAACCATTTTCCCAGTCCAACCGCTGGGACGACCTAGATACCGATGCCACAAACGGCTGCATTCACGATGCCGACCATGCCTTTTCTTCCGACGGCGGCCTCGTTGTCCTGCGCGGAAACTTGGCTCCCGACGGGGCCATCGTGAAAGCAGCGGGCGTCGAAGAGGAACTATGGACCTTTTCCGGCCCCGCCCGCGTCGTGGAATCGCAGGAGGAAGCGGTGTCCATCATCCTCAATAAGGAAGTTCAGCCGGGCGATGTTGTGGTCATCCGCTACGAAGGCCCTTCCGGTGGCCCGGGCATGCAGGAAATGCTCCACCCGACGTCCTTCCTCAAAGGCGCCGGCTTGGGCAAGGCATGTGCCTTGATTACGGATGGCCGCTTCTCTGGTGGTACCTCCGGACTATCCATTGGACACATCTCCCCTGAAGCTGCCCACCAGGGCCTTATCGGGCTCATCGAAAATGGCGACACTATTTCCATCAATATCCACGAGCGCGAACTCACCTTGGACGTGGACGAAGACGTGCTGGAGCGCCGACGCGCCGCCCAAGAACAGCGAGAACAGCCCTGGACCCCAGTTAAGCGCAATCGCCCGGTCACCAAGGCGCTGCGGGCGTACGCTGCTATGGCCACCTCAGCTGACCGCGGCGCAGTTCGCGTTGTCAACGGTCATGTGAACTAGCAAAACCTGGCTGTTAAATCACTGTGAGCTCGGTGAGGTGCGCGCCTCTTAACCTGCAGATCGCATAGAGTATACTGCGATGAGACTCGCGCGCACCCCAATATTTCGTTATACCCTAGCCTTGCTGGGGCTCCTTTTTGGCGCTTGGAAGGTCGTTGAAGACACCCGCATTACAGACTTCCCCATCGATATGGTGGTCTACCGCGAGGGCGTCACAGCCTTCCTCGAGCACCGCTCCGTCTACAGCGAACCCATGTTGGCCGGGGATATTGAACTTCCTTTCATTTATCCTCCCTTTGGCGCGCTCGTCATGGTTCCGCTTACGGCTTTCGATGGCATTGACCACGATTTGGCAGGCGACATCATGGTTATCCTCTCGGATCTACTGGTGCTCGTCTGCCTCTACTTTGTCTTCAAGGCGGTGCTAAAGAAGCCGGATTTTCTCTTGCCAATTATCGCCATTACTTGGGCCATTGTCTTGCGCTTCGAACCGGTTGACCTCAACAATGGTTTTGCGCAGATCAATATCGTGGTGATGGCGCTTGTTATCCTCGACCTCGTTCCGCGCAAGCGCTTCTTGCCCCAAGGTATCTTGATTGGCTTGGCCGCCGCTATCAAAATTACCCCACTGGCGATGCTGCTCTACTTCCTCGTGCGCAGGGAATGGAAGCAGATTGCCACGGCTTTCCTTTCCGCAGTCGCTGCCACCCTCCTCGCCGCAGCCTTCCGCTGGGACGCATTCGTAGAGTTCTTCAGCTCTAAATTGCTCGATATGGGCTCTGGCGGCGACTTCGGTGTGGGAACCGACTACCAATCCAATAGTTCCATCAAGGGAGCCATTCAGCGCATGTATTCCTCTACGGAAGCCATGGACGCCAATGGACTGACCATCAACCTTGCGTGGCTCGCAGCCTCCCTCGTGGTCATTGCCTTTGCTGCGTGGCTTATCAAGCGACTGTGCGAGGAACACTTGCTTGTCGACGCCCAAATGGTCACCGCCCTCACCCTCCTCCTCATCTCCCCTGTTTCCTGGTCGCACCACTGGGTATGGCTCACGCTTATCATCCCAGTCTTCCTTTACCGCGCTTTGAGCTGGTTGTCTTCTGGATGGGCTGCCGGCAGCCTCCTGACCGTCCTCGTCGCTTGGTCAGCCATGCTGCTGACCGTTCCGCCTAAGTGGTGGTGGGGCGATCAAGTCGATGTCCACGCCATGGAGCGCTACCAAAAGTTCTGGGTAGATGACTTCGTCTGGCTCACCGTTCTCACCGTCGCGCTGTACGTAATCGCGTTCTACGCCGCCCACCGCAACCGCCCTACGACTACCGCTACTCCTGCCCCGCTAGCATCTTAAGCGCTGCAAGGTGCGAATCGAATGCGGCCTTACCTTTAGCCGTGAGCATCACCCATACCGTGTCCTTGCCTCGCGAGGATCCATACTCACGAAAGCGACTGACATACCCCTCTTTTTCCAGTGCGCTTAGCTGCTTAGACAGCGTGGCATCGGATTGATTCACCTTGTCCCGGATCGCTGCAAAGCGCATCTCCTTATTAATGGCGCCCTCCACTGCCCCGGCAGCATTAAGTACCGCACAAATCTTGAATCGGTTGAGCGGGTGGATTACTGGATCAAGCTCACTCATTATTGCTCGTCTGTGCCCTTTCCCCCGATAGACGCGAAGCTGGGTCCATAGCTCCTGATTCCAAAAGCCAGAAAGTAAATACTCCCCACACAGCAAAAGCTATTGCCGCCGCGACCATGTGCCCCTCGAGGAAAGGACGAAAGAATATCGGGGATAAACATACAAACAAGCCGCCATAAAATTTCTTATCCGACTCTGGCTCCTTAAACGGATCCTGACGATAGCTGGGACGAACATTTCCTTGGTATATTCCCACCCAGAACAGCAGCCCGAGCATGGCTATCATAAAGACGAGAAAGACCCAGGTCGGGATAACCCCCGCCCATAGGGACATCACGAAATAAGCACCGGCTATCACAACAGCGAAGAGTGCATGAAGAACTGTCTTAGCGGTGCTTTTGGACTTGCGGCCAACTTCCTCGTTGAAATCTAATGCCTCGCGTACGTATTCATCCATGGCTTTGTTCCCCTACTTCCACAGCATTGTCCGGTTTGTTTTCCACTTTAGAAAGTACCATACTTTCCGCCCCGGAAAGCAAGAGCAAAAGAAAATCCGCCGCAATTGCGACGGACAATCTTTTGGCGGTTAATTAAGAGGGTTAACCCCTGCTCCGAAGAACCACAGGGCAACTAGGGCTGCAATACCGATAAGGACGAAAATCCACGAGGTACCCAGTGGACGGCGAGCCCACGAGCGCTTGAAGTCCAAGGAGATAAAGCCTGGGCCTGTGAACTGTAGGCCTACTGCAATAACAAAGAGAACCAAGGATAGCCATACGGATTCCGGCCAGCTAAAGACATCTAAACCAGCACCCGTTTGAGCAAGCTCATGCAGGGCAGTAAAACCGGTCACCACCAAGCCAAGCATGGCAGCCAGCGGCGTTATGAGGCCGAGCAGCAGGAATACGCCGGCGATAAGCTGCATGGTAGGCACGGCAATGGACAGTGCGGTACCCCAGGCATAGTTGGCAAAATCGCCCTCAAGGCCGGACAAACCCTGACTATCGCCGAGCGTGAAAAAGGTCTTGGCACCTGCCACGATCAGGTAGGCGCTTAACGCCAAGCGGATGAATAGAAGGCCGAAGTCGATGGTGCCGCGGCGGCCGTAGCGGTGGTACCCTTCCTTTTCTTCCTGCTCTGCCTGTAGGCGGGCCTCGCGCTCCACTGCGGATTCTGCGGTGAGGGTGCTCTCTTCAGAGGCGTCGGCAGTAGCTACGGCTGGTTCGCGCTCGGCACTAGCTGGCGTTGCGGTATCCGGCTGGGCGAATGCTACGGTTTCTTCGCCGGAGCCACCTTGCTGGCGTGCGGCTTCACTAGCGCTGGAATAGGACATCACTTCAGTTTCAGGGTTATCCTGCCGCGCCTGGCTGGGTTTTATTTCCTGCGGTTCTGCACGGCCGGCACGCTCGAAGAGTCCTGGCTTCGTCTTTTCTTGGTCGGAAACGGACTCCTTGCTAGCAGGCTTTGCATTATAGGTTGGTACGTCCATGTCTTCATCAAACGGTGTGGCTTTATCCGGTTGCTGCTTATCGCTCATAGCTACAACTTAAGGCACGGGCCTGCACTTTTGTGGTACCCGCCACGGCGCGCCGTTGCGGCAAGTTATCTACACCACCGCCAAGCCGCTTGCGGCCTCAATAACAGAGCGCGTAAGTTCGCCTAAAACCTCCGATTCCAAGCGCCAGCGTTGCCAATAGAGGTCAATGTCGAGCGGGGAGTCATCGAGAAGCAAAAGCTCCTTTGTTTCCAATAGCGGCAGCGCTTGGGCTTGCGGCAACAATCCCCAGCCCAAGCCGACGCGAACGGCCTCTAGGTACCCCTCGGAAGATGGAATTTGCGAAACCCGGGCGCGCACCACGGCAGAATCAATAAACCGCTCGCGCATCGCATCATCCAGAACTTGATCGTTGGGCCCATAGCCCACAAGGGGCATAGTTTCCCACGTCAGGCTGCCACTATGGAAGCTATCTGCGATAGGAGGCGCCGCCACCGGGAAATAGCGCATCGTGCCTAGGAAGCTAGACTCACAGCCGGAGACCGGCGTAGCCTCCCTCGTCACCGCGCCGAGTACATCTCCGCGCCGCAGCATCGCCAGCGTGCGCGCTTCATCCTCAATCCGGATGCGCAGCGCGACGTCGCCCCGCCGCGCGGTATCGCTGAGCACCTTCCTAAACCACGTCGCGAGCGAGTCCGAGTTCACCGCTACAGACAGCGGAACGCGGGCTAGGCGGTGTCCGAGGCGGGCATCCGTTTCTGCCTGTACCAACGCCATGCGGCGTGCGGATTGAACCAGGATCTCCCCCGCTTCCGTGGCGGTTACCGGGGTGGCGCGACGCAGGAGCACTCGCCCAGTGCTCGATTCCAGAGCCTTTATTCGCTGGCTCACCGCCGAGGGCGATATGCCGAGCACAGCGGCAGCAACATCGAAGCTTCCCTCATCCACGATTGCGAGCAAGGTTTCTAGGTGTACCGGGTTCATGAAGCTATTTTAAACCAACTGAAGATTCATTAACTGGACTAATTCAAGCAGGGAATTCACACTAGAAGGCATGTCCATTGTGCTTGCCGGATTCTTCCTCGGATTGTCGCTCATCGTGGCCGTCGGCCCGCAAAATGCCATGCTGCTTAAGTACGGCATCCGCCGTAATCATATTGGCCTGATCATTGCCGTCTGCGCGCTATCTGACGTCATCTTAATTACTTCCGGCACGGCTGGCGTCGGCTACTTGGTGGAAAAGTTTCCCAGGGCCCTACAAATCCTGAAATACATCGGCGCCGCTTATCTTGCCTATTTCACCTTTAGCTGCTTCCGTGATGCCGTAAAGACCAAAGGCGAGGCCATTGAAGTAGAATCCACGCAACCGAAGGCCCCGCAAGAAGTCGCATTTTTCGATGGCACTCAAGCCCACCGCACAACTAAGACTAAGACTCGTGTGGAAATTAAGCGCTCCCCCTCCTGGGTTAAGCCATTATTAACTGCCTTGGCGCTAACGTGGCTCAACCCAGGCGCCTATGTAGACGTCGTGGTCATGCTCGGCAGCATTGCTAATCAATATGGCGAATCCGGACGCTGGCTTTTCGCTGTGGGCGCGATCTGCGCCAGCTTTTCTTGGTTTCCGTTTATCGGTTTCGGAGCCGCACGCTTTTCCCACGTGTTGTCCCGGCCCACGGTGTGGCGCTGGATCAACCTAAGTATTGGCGCCATCATGATCGGCCTAACACTCAAGTTGCTTCTGCTCTAGGGGGCCGGGCTCCGTAGCGGCCTAGTCGCCGCGAACGCGTGAAGCGGTAGCGCCGGCCCAACGGTTGATTCCGGCGTCGTGGGCAGCGTCATCAATAGCAGCAAGCTCATCCGCGCTGAATTCCAGGTTATCCAGCCCTCCAAGGTTGTGCTCAAGCTGCTCTACCGAAGAAGCACCCAGCAACGCCGAGGTAAGGGTGCGTTCTCCTTGGTCACGCAGGACCCACGCGATAGCCATCTGCGCCAAGGACTGCCCGCGCTCGCGCGCGATATCGTTCAAGGCTCGGATCATGGACAGGTTCTCCTCATTGATCCAGTCCTTTTCCAAGGTCTTATCCTTGGCTGCGCGGGAGTCTGCGGGAATGCCATCAATATAGCGGTCGGTCAGCATGCCCTGCGCCAGCGGACCGAAACCAATCACGCCCAATCCGCTGCGTCCAGTGACGTCAAGCAGCGACTCCCCGTCGTCCCCGGGCCGCTCAATCCAGCGGTTCAAAATGGAGTAGCTCGGCTGATGAATCAGCAACGGGCAACCTTCATCCTCCATGAATTCCACGGCTTCCGTGGTGAGCTCCGGGCCGTAGGAGGAAATGCCAACGTACAGGGCCTTGCCAGAAGCCACGATATCGCGCAATGCGTACAAGGTCTCTTCCAACGGAGTATCCGGGTCCGGACGATGGTGGTAAAAGATATCCACATAATCCAGGCCCATCCGCTTCAGGGACGCATCCAAGGAACTAACTAGGTACTTGCGAGAACCACCGAAGCCATATGGGGAATCATTCATCACCCACCCGGCCTTGGAAGAAATGATCATTTCATCGCGCAAGGGGCGGAAATCGCGGGCGAAGATGCGGCCAAAGTTGTCCTCGGCGGCACCAGGCTCGGGGCCATAGTTATTGGCCAAATCGAAATGAGTAATCCCCCGGTCATATGCCGCGCGCAAAATTTCGCGCTGCGTAGCCAAGGGACGATCATCGCCGAAGTTCTGCCACAGACCAAGGGAGATGGCCGGCAACTTCAGCCCAGAGTTACCTACTCGGCGGTACTCCATCGAATCATAACGGTCAGATGCGGGTGCATAGATACTCATAGCACCCATTGTCCGCCTAATTCTTGGAATTATCAGCCTGCGGCAGCTCCTCATCTTCCTCAGGGTCTCCGGATGCACCAGTTTCTTCGACCCACTTTTCAATTTCTTCCGGCGTACGGTCGGTTTCTACCGCGTCGCGTTCGGTGTAATAGGAGTAGTCGTGGCGCTTTTCTGCGTACTCCTTTTTGTCAAAGTCCACGTGATCGTCGCCGTCAAGCACCTCGGTGACCTCATCCACCAGCTCATCATAGAGGGCCTCGTTATCCATATTGGAGTCCTCGATGTGCTGGCCAATCTCGTCATCATAACGCTCAGCGTCATAATCCTTGTTGGGGTTCAGCTTCAGGTGCATAAGTGAACGTACGCGCTCGCGACGCACTGCCTCGTCCTTAATCTGGGCTTGGCTACGGAACCAGGCAAAAACCAAGATTGCCACCATGAGGATACCCATGTAGCCGATGATTGGGTAGATGTAGTTCATCAAGGTCTTAAAGCCGGCGAAAGAGACCGCGAAACCAGCCAAGCAGCCGATGACGAAGATAACCGGGAAGCGCTTCTCATGGCCGGCGGACAGGCGTTTGCCCAGCGCGTAGAACATACCGATAGCGGTATTGAAGATCATCAAGTAAATGATGACCGCCATAATCGCACCCAACGTTGGGTTGACGTCATCGACCAAGGACAGCATCGGGATATCAGAGCCTTGCGCCTTATTCGAATTCATCAGCAAGGAGAAACCGGCAAGCCCCATCATTATGGAGTAGATGACGCCGCCTACGACGCCGCCCCAGCCGGCTTCACGCGGGCTAATATTGTCACCACCGATAACTAGGGACATGGACACAGCGAGCATCAGCGCTAGGCCGTTATAGTTCAGTGCGGAAATCAGCCAGTTACCGATCGGAGTATCGATCTGGCTGGAGGCATCCATGGCAGCGCCAATGTCATCTGGCATATTGAGGGCGGTGTAGATAGCAATACCAATGACCGCAATGATGATGGTCGGCGTTACCGCGCCGATAACCTTGGATACCTTATCCACATCGAACATGCCGACGATCAGAACCAAGACCAGCATGAGTGTGGAGCCGATCCACGTCTTCCAGCCAAACTGCTGCTGCATATTAGAACCGGCACCCGCCAACATCACAAAGCCAACGGCAAAGAGTGTGATAATGACCGCCACGTCCAGCAATTTGGAAACAATCGGGTGGGTGACATTGCGGAAGACGGTATTGTGCTCCGAGGCGTGGAAATAGCTTCCCAACTGCAAGAACACCGTACCTGCAAGGGTCATGATGAGCGCGGCGATAATGAGGCCAGGAATGCCCCAGGTACCAAAAGCGGTGAAGTACTGCACCACCTCTTGCCCTGTGGCGAAGCCGGCGCCGACCAGCAAGCCCACGAAGGACATGGCCATGGCGATAATGTTTTTAGAGGACACAGTTGCCTAACTTTTGTAGCGAATATCTCTCGCATACTGGTGCGCGCGGCCCCTTGTCCCCCACTCCCCGGCACGTGGGCCGCACAACACAAATATGCGTTCCTTAAGGAATGGTACGTAAGTGACTCGTTAAACACCTACTGGCACATACCGATATTGTGCTAAATCACATTTGAGGAAAACAGCGAAAAGAGCCGGGCGACTCAGTCTTCAAAGGTCGCGGTATCGATGACAAAGCGGAACTTTACATCGCCGGCAACAACGCGCTCATAGGCTACATCAACATCATTTACGCCAATTTTCTCAATGACAGCACCGATGCCGTGCTCGGCACAAAAGTCCAACATCTCCTGAGTCTCAGCAATGCCGCCAATATTATTTCCCGTGAGCACCTTGCCGCCACCGACGAGGCTGCTCATATGGATTCCCAGTTCCTCCGGCGGAAGTCCCACAACGGACATGATGCCGCGCGGCTTGAGCAACTGCAGGTAATCATTAAGCGAATACTTGGCAGAAATAGTAGACAAAATGACATCGAATTCGCCGCGGTGATGGGCAAAGAAGTCCTCGTGGTCACCGGTAGCCAAGATCTGCTTTGCGCCTAGCTCATAGGCTTCCTCTTCTTTGCGCCGGGAGCGGGAAATCACGGTGACTTCCGCCCCCTTGGCCGCCGCGATCTGCACACCCATGTGCCCCAGGCCACCAAGGCCTACTACAGCAACTTTATCGCCTTCCTTGACCTGCCAGCGTGCCAACGGAGAGTAGGTGGTGATGCCGGCGCACAGCAACGGGGCTGCTACTTCAAAGTCTAAAGCGTCCGGAATAGAGCAGACGAAGCCTTCATTGACTACTACCTTTTGAGCGTAACCGCCCTGAGTGATGGTGCCATCTACGTCTTCGGAGTTATACGTGCCCACATTTCCGTTCAGGCAGTTTTGCTCCTGCCCATTGCGGCACTGCTCGCATTCACCGCAGGAGTTAACCATGCAGCCCACGCCAACGCGATCGCCGACTTTAAACTTGGTGACCTTATCGCCAACGGCTTCTACTACACCAGCAATCTCGTGGCCTACGGTCAGTGGGAAGTGGGCCTGGCCCCACTCATTACGGATGGTGTGGATATCGGAGTGACAAATTCCAGCGGCTTTAATATCAATGACCACGTCATCCTCGCGCGGATCACGGCGCTCAATTTCTACTATCTTAAATGGGGCTTCAGGGCCTTCTTTTTGCAAAACTTTGCTTTTAATTGTCATGCCCACGACCCTACGCGCAACCTCACTGAACTCGCCTAACGAAAATTATCACCAATTCCAGCACAGGGTTGGTGTCACGAAAAAGCCAGCCGCGCTCCCCTCCGATGGAAGGACAAACGCAGCTGGCTTATTAGGGTGTTTAGTTCAGCTTCTCTGCGATGAGCTTATTTACCTGGCCCGGATCAGCCTTACCCTGGGTGGCCTTCATGACCGCACCGACGATGGCACCGGTTACCTTTTTATTTCCGGCGCGGTATTTCTCCACGATGTCCGGATTGGCGGCCAGCGCATCATCCACAGCCTTTTCAATAGCTCCGTCATCGCGCACGACCTCAAGGCCGCGCTTTTCGACGACCTCGTCAACGTCGCCCTCGCCAGCCAGTACGCCATCGACGGCCTTACGCGCCAGCTTGGTAGTCAGCTTGCCCTCATTAACTAGCTCAATGACGCGCGCCACGTGTTGCGGGGTGATAGATAGACCGGCGAGATCGGTCTCCTGCTCGTTGGCCTTGCCCGCTAAGTAGGAAACCCACCAAGCACGTGCCTCGTCCGGCTTCGCACCAGCTTCTACGGTATCCACGATGAGGTCGAGAGCGCCGGCGTTAACTAGGTCGCGCATCTCTTCATCCTTGATGCCCCATTCTTCCTGGATTCGTGCGCGGCGAACCCACGGCAGCTCCGGCAGGGTCTGGCGCAGTTCTTCGACCCACTCGCGCGGTGCGATAACCGGCGGAAGGTCCGGATCGTTGAAGTAGCGGTAGTCTTCTGCGGTTTCCTTCGGACGGCCCTTCGAGGTGGTTCCGTCCGCCTCCTGGTAGTGGCGGGTTTCCTGGTCAATGCTCCCGCCATCTTCGAGCACTTGCGCCTGACGCTGCATCTCGAAGTGAACGGCCTGCTCCACAGAACGCAGCGAGTTAATATTCTTCGTTTCGGTGCGGGTTCCGAATTCTTCCTGTCCAATTGGGCGCAGGGACAAGTTGGAGTCCACGCGCATGGAGCCTTGGTCCATACGGGCATCGGAGACGCCCAAGGCAGCAACGAGCTCGCGCAGGGCAGAGACATAGGCCTTAGCCACCTCGGGCGCACGCTCACCGGCACCGATGATCGGCTTGGTCACAATCTCAATGAGAGGGATGCCAGCGCGGTTGCAATCCACTAGCGATGCGGTAGCGCCGTGAATACGGCCATCGGCACCGCCCAAGTGGGTCAGCTTGCCGGTGTCTTCTTCCATGTGTGCGCGCTCGATTTCCACGCGCCACTCTGTACCATCCTCCAGCACGACATCTAGGTAGCCATCATAAGCAATTGGTTCGTCGTACTGGGAAATCTGGTAATTCTTCGGCTGGTCCGGGTAAAAGTAATTCTTGCGCGCAAAGCGGGAGGACTCCGCAATCGAGCAATTAAGCGCCAAGCCAATCTTGATGGCGCCCTCCACACCCTTGGAGTTAACTACTGGCAGCGCACCGGGCAGACCCAAGGAAACCGGGTCAACATTGGAGTTAGGCGCTGCGTTGAAGTTCGTAGGAGAGGTGGAAAACATCTTGGTTTCCGTATCCAGCTCTACGTGGACTTCCATGCCCATTACCGGTTCGAACTTTTCAAGGACCTCATCAAAGTCCATCAGGTCATACATCGCAGCAGTCATGCGTGCCATCTTAATACGTTCATGCACCCACGCGCTCACGCCCCTAAGCTGAATATTATGACTACACCACATAGCGTTGATGCCACGCTTGTCGATGCCCCTTTGATCAACATTGCAGTCTTTCGCACTGCCCCTACCCCCGAAGAGGTAAGCGAGCGCCTGACCACCACTTTTGGAGATCGCCTGGGAGAAATCACGCCGGGTAAGAACCCAGGAAGCATCATGGTTGAGCTTGATGAGTCATTTTTATTGCACTACCAAGCCGTCGATACCCCTCCCACTCGCGATAGCTATGGCCTCCACCCCATTTTGAGCGCGGATGCCCGCGGTCTCGACTCCGCCACCGCACAAATCCTCGTCACTGTTTTCGCGCAGAATGACGAGCAAGACCGCGCGAAGCAATTCCGCGAAGCCCGCCGCAAACACCTCGAATTGCTCTCCAAGGCCACTGCCGTGGTAGCCGAACACCCTGACTGCTTGATAGTCCACAATCCTCGCGGCAACGTATCCATCGCACCGAATACTTTCCTCGAGGCCGTTCGGGACAACCTTGCCCCGATGCACATCGCCCCAGTGTGGCTCACCCAAAAAGGAAACAAGATCTTGGGTTATACCGTTGGGCTCGTCCAAGCCGGACACCCCGAAATTCAGGCGGCTACCGAATCCATGGATCCCACCGATCTTTATTACAAGCTGGCTAATATTGCAGACCACGTTCTCCAAGGTGCCACCGTCAAAGACGGCGACACCCTAAGTTTCGAGCAAGGCCAGCCCCCACTGACCGTGGCGAAAGAGCCCTGGTTTGTAGACGAATCTCTTCCCGCGGTCACGATTAACTTCTAGCGAATTCTTCCGCCCTTACGGGAATCCGAATAACGGCAGATGGCTGCCAGCACTGCACCGGAAAGGTTGTGCCACACGGAAAAGACAGCGCCGGGCAGGGCAGCCAGTGGATTCATGTAAGTCGATGCCAGGGACGTCGCCAAGCCGGAGTTTTGCATGCCCACCTCGACGGCCATGGTGCGACGGGCGGTAATAGGTTGATTGGTCACCGCTCCTGCAAGGTAGCCCAGCAGATAGCCACAGGCATTATGGATAACTACGGCCCCAAAGACCAGCGCACCCGCCATAGCGATGGTGTCGTGCGCACCGCCGACCACGATGCACACAATGGCGGAAATCGCAGCAACTGAGATCCACGGCAATGCTGCGTTAATCTTTGCCACCAAGCGTGGAAATAGCATGCCGATAAGGATGCCGGCCACGACGGGAATGAGAACTACTTTGACGATGGACCACGCCATCGCCGAAGCGGAGACTGGCATATACTCCCCCGCTAACCACAAGGTCAACAAAGGGGTTAGAACCGGCGCAAGTAACGTGGAAATTGATGTCATGGTTACTGAAAGAGCGACATCACCGCGGGCAAGGTAAGAGACCACATTAGAGCTCGTGCCGCCAGGAGCACAGCCCACTAGAATGACGCCGGCCGCCACCTCATCAGGCAGGTCCATGACCGCAACCACCAGCAGCGCTACCAGCGGCATGATCACAAACTGAGCCACGACTCCGATGAACACCGGAAGAGGCCTGCGCGCCACTAGGGCAAAATCCACTGGTTTAAGGGTAAGCCCCATACCGAACATGACGATTCCCAGCAGCGGGGTGACCTGCGGGGCGAAGGAGGCTGCGGTGTCCGGCGCGAGGTAGCCAATTACTCCGCCGATAATCACAAGCACGGGAAAGCCTAGCGCTGCAATGAACGCTTGGCGGTCTTGTGCTGAAGAGGGCGCGGGCCGCGCCTCTACACGATTATCTGTCATTCTATCGATACTCATGGGAAAAAGAATACGCCCCCACTTAGTGGGAGCGCTAAATTAAAATTCGAAAATAATTGACTCTTAGCCGAAGAGCGCTTGGGCATTTCGATAACGCTGCTCCGGCACCGTCTTCAATTGGCCCACGGCATCTTCTAGCGGAACCAAGTCAATATTTTCACCATGCAGGGCAACACACATGCCGGATTTACCCTCGTGAATAGCACGGGCTGCATGTACACCGTATCGAGTGGCAAGGACGCGGTCATAGGCAGTCGGCGTACCGCCGCGTTGAATGTGCCCAAGTACCGTCGTGCGCACGTCATAGCCAGTGCGCGCCTTAATCTCATCCCCGATAACCTGGCCAATACCGTTGAAGGTCTGGTGGCCAAACTGGTCGACTCCGCCGGCTTCGAAGTCCATCGTCCCTTCCTTTGGGAGGGCACCTTCTGCAACGCAGATGATGCCGTATTTTTCACCCATTTGGAAGCGGCGTTCCATTGCCTTGGTGATCTCGGCGATATCGAAGGGCTCTTCTGGCACCACCGTGTAATGCGCTCCGCCGGCCATGCCGGCGTGCAGAGCAATCCAGCCTACGTGGCGTCCCATAACCTCCACAATGAGAATGCGGTTATGGGATTCCGCTGTGGTGTGCAGGCGGTCAATGGCATCGGTAGCCACGGACACGGCGGTGTCGAAGCCGAAGGTGTAGTCGGTGGCGTTGACGTCGTTATCAATAGTCTTTGGAACGCCTACCACCGGCACCCCATTATCGGATAGCCACTTTGCGCCCTTGAGGGTTCCCTCACCACCAATGGCTACAAGTGCATCCACCCCGGCATCGGCCATATTGGACTTAATCTGGTTGAGGCCGGCCTTGAACTTATCCGGGTGCAGGCGACCGGTGCCCAAGATGGTTCCACCGCGCAACAGAATACGGTCGATTTCTGCATCGTCATAAAGATCACGACGGCGATCTTCCATCAGACCGACCCAACCGTCCTCATAACCGACGACTGTATCTCCAAACTCGTTGGATGCGGTACGCACTACCGCACGGATTACAGCATTGAGGCCGGGGCAATCGCCACCGGACGTTAAAACACCTAGACGCATACCTACCAATTTAGCGCGCGAATTTTAGCCCTGCAGAGTGTTCCGAAAGCATAGAGCGGAAACCAGGCCGACCACCAGCGCAACCACGATGGCGAATAACGAATTAATAATGGCTGCCTCTGGGCTGCCCGTTTGCATTACCGCAGAGACGAGAGCGACGCCCAGCACAGATCCCACTTGACGGGAGGTGTTATACACACCGGAGGCAGCCCCCATAAGCTGCGGCGAAACATCACGCAAGGTGGTTGCCGCATTGGAACCCCAGATAAAGGACTGTCCCACTCCTAAACCCGCAAGAGGCAGACCAAGCACCCAGGCCAGGGCATCTGCCTGCATGACCCACCATGCCGCGAAGAGGGAGAAGATAAGGATGGAAAAACCCGTCGCGCCCAGCAAACGCGGGTTGATTTTATCGGCCATTATTCCTGCCACCGGGGACATCAACAGCGATACCAGTGCCATAGGTGCCACGATGATGCCGGCCTCTCCCGCCGGAATTCCTTGAACGGTCTGCAACCAAAACATGACAGGCAGCATGACGGACGCCGCCATAAACCCCATAGCGATAATGCCTACCGAACCTGCCACATAATTGCGGTTGCGAAAAAGCGCCAGTGGCACCAATGGGCTTGAGCCGCGGGCGTGAGCGGTAACCTGCAGACGAATGAACCACGCACTAGCAATAATTCCGACAAGCAAAATCAGCCAGACTATCCAGCCCCAACCAAGCACGGGGCCTTGTTGAATCCCAAAGACGAGCGCAGCCAGTGCAAGTAGGGAGACAATGGCCGAGGCCACATCGATAGCCTGCGCGGTGGTGGGCAGCTCAGGCACCCACAAAAGCGCGAATGCAATAGCTAACACCACGAAGGGAATATGCACCCAAAAAGCGGCCTGCCAGCCGAAATTCCCTACCAAATAGCCCCCAGCGAGTGGCCCGGCCAAGGCCGCGACCGATCCAATCACACCCCACACCCCTAATGCTCGTCCGCGCCGCTCGCGAGCGAAAATTCGATTAATCACGGACATCGTCTGTGGCATCTGTAGCGAAGCGCCAATGCCTTGCACAACCCGCGCTGCGATAAGCACCTCCACAGCGGGGGCCAAAGCACAGCTCAGCGCGCCTACACCGAAGACGGCCACGCCCACACAAAACGTACGCCGTTGGCCCAAGACATCGCCTAAGCGTCCGGTAAAAAGAAGCGGCACCACCACCGCCAAAAGATAAGCGGCGGATACCCACATGGTGTGGTTAACGCTCGCATCTAGCTCGCGTTGCAGATCCGGCAAAGCCACCGCCACCATGGATTGATCCAAAAGAGAAACGAAGAAGCCCAAGGATAGGGCAAACATGGCGCGCCATGCTTGGCGCTCGGGCGGCAGATGAGTCTCCACGGTCATGGCCATAAAGTCTAGCGGGACCAAGAGAGTCGGCCTAGACTGGCCGCATGTCCATGATCGATATCAAAAAGCCCCAAGATGTTTCTACTGCCACCACCGTCACCCTCGGCCTTATCGGCGGCTGGGTAACCGCGCGCGAGACCGGAATCCGCCCGCTCGGCGGCGTGATCCTCGCCGCTGCGGGTGTATGGGCGGGCCGCTCTTGGGCCAAGAAGACCACTCCAACCACCACTGCAGGCCTGTGCGCGCTCTATGTCGGAGCATTCGGCGCCTCCCACCCGCTAGCAAAGAAGATTGGTGCCTGGCCGGCCGTGCTTAGCGTCACTGCCGCCTCGGCAGGCGCGGCTTATGCGCTTTCCGACGCCAAATAGTCCCCACACAATTATGCGGGCTGTTAGTTCCTACTTGGCAACCGTGAACTCAACCGCTGCATCGTCGCTACCTAGGGCGACAGTGCCGCCGGGCAGGTTATAGAAGTTGGGCTGAGATTCAAGGAGGCCACGGAGGGCGTCGGAAAGCTCCTGCGTATGCTCATCGCAGGCAACACGGGTGGAGGTGAATTCCCCAACGCTAATGGTGCCGTCCTCTGCCACCACGTAGGTGGTGTTATAGGTATTGCAACCATCATTCATCACCAAGGAGTGGTCCTTGGCAAAAGCGACGCTAAGCTTGCCATCTTCCTTAACGGAGTGGAGCTCGCCGGTGATGGTCTGGCCTTCAATCTTGGGTTCCAACTTCTCTGCGCCCTGTGGCAGCGGAGTAATCAGGTCGGAATTGGTGGGGGCGGTCATGCTGAATCCTGCATCAATGGCGGGTGCCTGTGCGGCGTTGGCAATTCCGGCACCCATGAGCGCAGCGGCGGACAGCGAAAAAATTGCAGTCTTTTTGAAATGCATACCCATTAATTTACCCCCGCAGAATATAAATTCAACGGGGATAAACAAACCTTTATGGAATCGTCGGCGACCCCACAGGAAGTGATTTACTTATTGCGGCCCGCTTCATAAGCCGCGCCCACCTTGTACAAGCGGTCATCCTCGAACGCCGGCGCCATGATCTGCAGGCCGGTCGGCAAATTGGTATCGCTCGCCATACCGGACGGCACGGACATGCCGCACAGGCCAGCTAGATTAAGCGGGAGGGTGCACAGGTCAAAGTTGTACATCGCCATCGGATCCTCACCCTTCTCCCCCAGCTTGAACGCGGTGGTCGGGGTGGTCGGGGAGACAAGCACATCAACCTGCTCGAAGGCGCGGGCAAAGTCCTGGGCAATGAGCGTACGCACGCGCTGCGCCTGCAGGTAGTAAGCATCGTAGTAGCCCACGGACAGCGCATAGGTACCCAGCATGATGCGGCGCTTTACCTCGGGACCAAAGCCCTCCGCGCGGGACTGGGACATGACCTGCTCGGCGGAGTGGGAGCCGTCATCGCCGGCGCGAAGGCCGTAGCGCATGCCGTCGAAGCGGGCCAGGTTGGACGAAACCTCACACGGCATGATCAGGTAGTACGCGGCCAGCGCATCATCGAAGTGCGGGCAATCAACCTCAACAATCTCCGCACCCTGCTCGCGCAGCTGCTCGACGGCAGCGTGGTAATTCTCCATCACGCCTTCCTGCCAGCCATCGCGCTCGAATTGCTTAATCAGGCCTACCTTGACGCCGGAGAGATCCCCCTCAGCGCCCTCGCGTGCGGCGGCGACTACCGGTGCTACCGGCTTATCCACGGAGGTCGCATCGAAGGCATCGTGGCCGGCGATGACCTCGTGCAACAGCGCGGTATCCAGGACCGTGCGGCCACAGGGACCCGCCTGATCCAGGGAGGATGCAGCAGCAATAAGACCATAGCGGGACACGGTGCCGTAGGTTGGCTTAACACCCACAGTATTGGTCAGCGCGGCTGGCTGGCGGATGGAGCCGCCGGTATCGGTACCAATACCGAGTGGCGCTTGGCCCGAAGCGAGTGCAGCTGCGGTACCGCCGCCCGAGCCGCCCGGGGTGCGCTCGGTGTCATAAGGGTTATGAACCGGACCAAAGGCAGAGTTCTCATTAGAAGAACCCATGGCAAACTCATCCAGGTTGGTCTTGCCCAGGATTGGGATTCCAGCCTCGCGCAGACGCTTCGTCACGGTGGCGTCATAAGGAGAAACGTAGCCCTCCAGCATCTTAGAGGCCGCGGTGGTAGGCGCATCGGTGGTAACGAGCAAATCCTTCAGCGCCAGGGGCACGCCTGCCAGACCAGAAGCAGGCTCTTCGCCGGCATCGAGGGCCTTATCCACGGCGTCGGCAGCCGCGAGGGCTTCTTCCGCCCCCACGTACAGGAAGGAATTAAGCCCCTCATTGGTCTCTGCGATGCGATCCAGGAAGGCCTGAGTAACTTCGCGGGAAGTAATTTCGCGGGAGTGAATCTTTTCCGCCAACTCGGCGGCGGTCAGGGAAGTCAAGCCCTCCGCAGGAACGGTCAGGTTAGACATTTATTCTCCTCCCAAAATCTGTGGCACGACGAAGCGCTCATCTTCTACGGCCGGCGCCTGATCCAAAGCCTGTTCTGCAGTAAGGGTGCGCACAATAACGTCCTCGCGCATCGGGGCGTCCACGGAGTGCGGGTGACTCATCGGCTCCACGCCCTCGGTATCCACGTTTCCTACCGCGGAAACGGAATCAACAATTTCATCAATCTGCGTTGCAAACTGGGCTAGCTCTTCCTCACTGAGGGCCAGGCGGGAAAGCTTGGCGAGGTGGGCTACCTCATCACGCGAAATCTCAGACACGCGAACTCCATCCTTTATCTGCATAATCGACATGCCAGCGAAAAATATTCACTGAAAGCATGTACTATGTGAATTGCTAACGACCCATGGTACTGCACCAACTGAGATGGCTGCCGCGTCACCCCAAATTTGCGTTGCTTGAAGCCACCATTGTGACGCACGTATCATGTTCGGGACTACAAACTACCGAAAGCGTGCGAGACCATGTCCTTTTTGATCCGTGTACTGCTCCCCGATGCCCCTGGCAGCCTGGGCCAGCTTGCCGACGCCTTTGGACTCGTTGACGGCAATATCCAATCGGTCGATATCGTAGAAAACTTCCCCGACGGCACCGTTATGGATGACATTGTCATCGAGCTGCCCCAAGGCGCCATGGCCGATGTCCTCATCACCGCCGCCTCCGCCGTCGACGGCGTGGAAATTGACTCCATCCGCCCGTTTAGCGGCCGAGTAGACCGCCGCGGCCAGATTGAGCTGCTCGCGCGTGTAGCTAATGCCACCAATGTCACTGCGGCCATGGAAGAGGTCGTCGCGGCCATCCCGAAGGCACTCACCTCCACCTGGTGCATCGTCATTGATAATAACGAACCTATCCGCCGCCTGGCCTCCTCCAACGCCGCTCCCGAAGATGATGGAACCGTGCCGCACGATATCGAGGTTGAAAGCGCGCGCGTGCTCAGCCCCGAGCGCGATGCATGGATTCCGGAAAGCTGGTCCCTGCTTGACTCCGCACTCGCCGCCGCCCCACTCGGCGATACCGGATTGGTCATCGCCATGGGGCGAACCGGCGGCCCTGACTACCTCGCCTCCGAGGTCGAGCACTTGGGCCACATCGGCACTATCTTGGGCAGCTTCCTGAAGTAACTGAAGCGAATTAGACTTCGCCGGCTTCGAGCAGTTGCTGGAATTGCGCCTCGTTGAGAATTGGGATGTCCAGCTCGCGAGCCTTATCCTCCTTCGAGCCAGCCTTTTCGCCGGCAACTAGGTACGAGGTTTTCTTCGACACCGAACCGGTGGCCTTGCCGCCGCGCGAGACAATAGCTTCTTTCGCGGAGTCCCTGGTGAAGTTTTCTAGGCTGCCGGTGACCACGATAGTCAGGCCCTCAAGGGTCTGCTCCTTGTGCTCCTCGGCCGCTACCTCCATGGCCACGCCCGCTGCAGCCCATTTGTCCACAATCGTGCGGTGCCAATCCACCTGGAACCAATCGTGGAAGGATTGCGCGATGGTCATGCCGACGCCATCGACCTCTGCAAGCTCCTCCGTCTTCGCAGCGCGCAGCTTGTCCATGGATCCATAGCGGGAAGCAAGCGCCCGAGCCGCAATCGGGCCCACATGACGTATGGACAGCGAGACCAAGACGCGCCAGAAGTCGCGTCCCTTTACCTCCTCTAGGTTGTTTAGCAAGTTCTGGCCTGCCGTATTGACCTTGACATTGCCCTCTTGCTTAGTGCGCTTGTCTTTCGTGTCCTTCTTTGCGGTATAGACATCTGAGGCCAATAGCTTTTCCGCGGTGAGCTCAAAAAGCTCCGATTCATCAACGAGAATGCCGTTGTCGATCAGATCCATCGCACCCTTCTCGCCCAAAGCCTCAATATCCAACGCCTTGCGGGAAGCCAGATACTCCAGGCGTGCCGAGAGCTGCGCCGGACAGGACTGTGTATTGGGGCAACGCCAATCGGCGTCGCCGTCCTTCTGTGGGGCCAATTTCGTGCCGCACGCAGGACAGTTCTCCGGGAAGGTCCACTCGTATTCGCTACCATCGCGCTGCTCGCGCACCGGCCCAAGGACCTCCGGAATAATTTCGCCCGCCTTGCGGATAATGACGGTATCCCCAATGAGCACGCCTTTGCGCTTGACCTCAGATTGGTTGTGCAGGGTTGCCATGGACACCGTGGAACCGGAGACAAAGACCGGCTCCATGATGGCGAAAGGCGTTACTCGCCCAGTACGGCCCACCCCCACCTCAATATTCTTAAGCTTCGTGGTCACTTCCTCCGGCGGATATTTGTAGGCAATGGCCCAGCGCGGTGCGCGGGAAGTCGCACCGAGCGCTCGCTGCGAAGCCAAATCATCCACCTTGACTACCAGTCCGTCCATTTCAAAGATGGCGTCGTGGCGGTGTTCCGCCCAATGCGCCACCTCTTCCTGAACCTCTTTGGCCGAGTGCACCTGCTTGGTATACGGGGAAACGGGTAGCCCCCAAGCCGCAATCGCCTTATAGGCATCGTGCTGTGAGCTTGGCGAAAATCCCTCGCGCGCACCCAAGCCGTGGCACACCATTTTCAGGCGGCGTTTTTTCACCTCGGCGGGATCCTTCATGCGAAGTCCACCGGCCGCGGCATTGCGCGGATTAGCAAATTTATCCTTGCCATCAGCCGCGCGTTCCTCATTGATCTCCTCGAAGTCCTCGGGGCGCATGTATACCTCGCCACGGATCTCGATAAGCTCCGGAACTGGGTATTCATCAGTCCCCGTCAGCTCGTGCGGAATATCCTCGATTACGCGTGCATTGGCAGTGATCTCCTCGCCCACCGTGCCGTCGCCACGAGTCGCAGCGGTGGTCAAGCGCCCATCACGATAAACCAAATCGATAGACAAACCATCAATCTTCAGCTCAGTGAGATAAGTTTGTGCCGGAGTTCTATCCAACCAATCCTGCATCTCCCCAGCGCTAAAAACATTGTCCAAGCTCATCATGCGCTCAAGGTGCTCAATATCTTCGCCGCTGCTCGGGGCAGCACCCACCTGCTGGGTGGGCGAATCAGGCACGGCAAGCTCTGGGTGCTCTTCTTCTAGCGCAAGTAGGCGCTGGAAAAGTGCATCAAAGTCGGCGTCGGGAATAGCCGGCTCACCGTTGTAGTACAGGTTGCGGTGGCGGCGCACTTCCTGCGCGAGGTCATTCCATTCACGGTGCAGATCAACTGGATTAGTCACGCTGCCCAAGTGTAGCTATCCCTCGTGTCGGGGCTAGCTACTAAGGTATGGATCATGAATTTCGACGCCTCCCGCATGCTCGCCTTCGACCTTGAGACCACCTCGGCCAACCCTAAACAAGCCCGCATTGTTACCTCTGCCCTAGTCCGCATTGACGGCCGCGATGTGCAAAAAATTGAGCACCTAGCCGATCCCGGAATCGAAATTCCGCAGGAAGCGACCAATGTCCACGGAATCACCACAGAAAAGGCTCGCGCCGAGGGCCGCCCGCACGAGGAGGTGCTAAAAGATACGGTCGAGGCAATCAAGGCAGCGTGGGAGGATGGCCTGACGCTGATCGTTTACAACGCAGCATTTGATCTCACCGTATTGCGCAGCCTGACCGGAGATTTTACGG
>ERZ1031055.7-NODE-7-length-49068-cov-29.988636_pt1 | contig 49068 bp, 45 predicted proteins | sample MGYA00517295_ERZ1031055 | MGnify/ENA primary metagenome ERZ1031055 (study PRJEB33718, sample SAMN03159738) | human skin metagenome | collected 2014-05-20 | study: EMG produced TPA metagenomics assembly of the PRJNA266117 data set (Human skin bacterial metagenome and...
CCCTCGTTCTCGAGGAGACTGTGACCTCCGAGGCTAACCGCGCTACCCGCGCTGCTGCTCCCAAGGCCGCTGAGGCTGAGGAAGCTAAGGCAGACGAGGCTGCAGAAACCGAGGCACCTGCCGAGGAGACCGCAGCTGAGGAGTCCGAGGAGAAGTAATTCCTCCTCGGCCTTAGCGCTTTGCCGCCGCCTTTCCCATCTGTGGGAGGGCGGCGGCTTTTTCATGTTTACGCTTGGCCGGGCCTTGCCTCGAGCGCCAGACCTAGCGCCGGCTAGCAGAAAACACTCCGGTAGCATGAAGCCCACCATGACTATTGCAGCATCTACCACCCCAGAGGGGCCGGCGAACGGATTCGTTCGCCTGCGCTTGGACTTGGCCTATGACGGCACGGATTTCCACGGTTGGGCCAAACAAAAGGGGGGTCTTCGTACTGTGCAAGGCGTGCTGGAAGAAAAGCTGGCGATGATTGCTCGCACAGAGGTCCCGCTTACCGTAGCTGGCCGCACGGATGCCGGCGTCCATGCTCGCGGCCAGGTGGCGCACGTGGACGTTCCCAAAGAGATGTTGGAGCAGCGCTCGGTGGCGGGGGAGCCGGGGAAGCTGGTGCGTCGGTTTGCAAAGCTCTTGCCAGAGGACGTGCGGGTGCATGGCTGCGAGTTTGCGCCTGCAGGATTCGATGCGCGTTTTTCGGCGCTGCGGCGGCACTACGTGTACCGGATTACCACCAACCCGCGCGGCGCGCTGCCGACCCGTGCGCGGGATACGGCCGAGTGGATTAAGCAGGTGGATATCGATGCCATGCAGGAGGCCGCCACCGCGCTGGTGGGCCTGCATGATTTTGCGGCCTTTTGCAAAGCCAAGCCGAATGCCACGACCATCCGTGAATTACAGGAGTTTTCTTGGCGGGACGTTTCCACGCCAGAAGAACCAGAGCTTTTTGAAGCCCGCGTGAGCGCCGATGCTTTTTGCTGGTCGATGGTGCGCTCCTTGGTAGGGTGCTGCCTGCGTGTGGGGGAGGGGCGCCGCGATGCCGACTTCGCCGCGGCGTTGCTCCAAGAAGCGAAGCGTTCCTCGAGCATTCCCGTGGCCCCGGCGAAGGGGCTTTCGCTAGTCGCCGTTGATTACCCGGCGGCGGACCAGCTGGCCGCTCGCGCAGAAGTGACCCGCGAAAGGCGCAGCGCCGACTAGTGCCCAAGTGGCGGTGGGCTGCCACCTGGGTTAGCCTGTGGCTGGGTGTACACAGACTTTTCGGGGGAAAATCATGGCACGTCCGCTGCCTACTACCAAGGCCCAGGTATCGGGCCATAAATTCTTGCGTCGCCGCGTTGAGCATGGGCTTGTGCTGGGCGATGTCCGCATGATTCATGATCCTTTGGCTAGGCGCCGCAAGGCGCTGCTTTTCGGCGGTGTAGGCGTAGCCTTCCTTGCAGTTGGTTCTGGCATGCTGGCATGGTTGCAACCAAGCCCGCAGCCGGGCGATGCGCCGATCGTTCGCTCGCAGCAAGGGCAGCTCTTTGTGGATGTCAATGACACCTACCACCCAGTATTCAACCTGGCGTCGGCGCGCATTATCGCCGGGCAGGCAGCCGAGGCACAGACCATTGGAGATGAGCACCTGCAAGAAGCCTTATTGGGATCGCCGGTGGGAATCGCGGATGCGCCGGGGTATCTTGCGGCCGAAGGCGAGTCCCCACAACAGCAGTGGACAGCCTGTTTGGCCGGTAAAGATGAGGCTGCCGCCGCGGAGAGCCCGACCAGTATTGGCGGCCAGCAGGTCGCTTCGCAGGAGGTCATTGTCCTAGCCGAACCTGAGCAGGAAGGCTTGGGCCAAAAGCGAGCTGCATTAGTGGACTCTGAAGGCACGCAGTGGCTAATCACCCAGGAAGGCCGCGTGGCGTTGCCAGATCCCTCCAGTACCGAGGGGCGCGTGGTGCGGCGCGCCATTGGCGTGGAAGACAGCACCTATACCTGGCCAGTGCCTCCCGAGCTGCTCAACGCCTTTGCGGAGCTGCCACCGTTGAACTTTCCGGCCGATCCGCCCGAGGTTATCGACACCGGCCAAGGCCTATGGGCACGCACATCCGAGGGCGTAGCAGAGCTTACGCCCACCCAAGCAGAGATGCTTACGGGCTTAGGGGCCAAGGAATCGGCAGCTTCGCCGCAGGAGGTAGCCGCGCTTGCCGACGCCCCCTTAAACTTCAACCTTCCCTCCGCGTCGCTCCGTTTCTTAAACCCAGACGATGGCTGGATGTGCGCGGGCAACGAGGGCGGCGGGGTAGTGGTACCCGCCCAAGCAGGTACCGTTGCCTTGGCTGGCAAAGCGGTGGCACATCGCTTCGGTGGGCTCAATGCTGGTGGAGTAGGTGCGGACAGCGGCCATGGCTATCACGTGGTCTCGCCCACGGGACAGCGGCACGAGGTCAAGGATAAAGAGACCTTGGAAGCCCTTGGTACTGGCGTGGGCGCTCGGGTTCAGTGGGAGATCCTGCGGCTGTTGCCGGAAGGCTCGGCGTTGAGTCGTGACCAAGCCTTGCAGGTCAGTTCTTAGGTCGCATCCCTCGCCAGGCTGCCCATGCAGCTAGTGCGAGCACTAAGCCGCCTAGCACCCAGGAGCTGCGCAGGGGCGCACGCGATGCTTGTTCTTCGGCGGGTTCGATGGTCATCGCCCTGGTATCAATGTTTGTGGCTGATTCCACATGGGTGAGCACCGTAAGCGGGTCGATGAATCCGTGCCCCGGCTGCGCGGCGTCTTCCAATCGGTCGCGGAGCGCGGCCGGGCTATCGTCGGGAAAGCGCTGCGCCAAGAGGGCAGCGGTGCCGCTGACCACCGGCGCGGCAAAGGACGTGCCATGGAACTGTGCCGTGCCATCAGCGCCCTCCTTGCCATCGGCCCAGCCTCCTGCGGGGTTTAGAGCAAGCGGCACAAATCCCTGCGCGGCAAGCTGGGGACCTTCGTCCGAGTTCAGAGAGTAGTCAGCGAGTTCATGAGAATCCGCTTGGGCGCTCACCGAGAGCACCGTAGGCGAATCCGCTGGAAAGACGCGGTCACCCATTTCACATTCGCCAGAAGAGGCATTGCCAGAAGCAGCAATGACCAGCGCTCCGGAGTTCTCCGCGTGCGCTAATGCACCGTCCAACCGAGAGGTATCCACCTGCGCGGCCACATCCGGTGGGACGCAGGAAACCACAGAGACATTGATAATGCGGGCGCCGGCATCGGCGGCGTCATCAATTGCTTGGGCCAAGGTATCCAGCGATCCGGTGGTGCTTTCTTCTTTCTCTTGGCGGTAATGCGCGCTGGTCTGGCGCACGGCATAGATCTCTGCCCGCGGGGCGATTCCTATATCGTGGCCCGCAATGACACCGGCCACTATGGTTCCGTGCAAGTCGCAATCGCGGTGCGGTTCGGGATCCTCTGGGGCGACGAGGTCTGCACCGCCGCTAAGATTCCGCAGCTGGTCGTGGTGCTCCACACCCGTATCGATCACGGCTACCTTTACCCCTTCACCAGTGGCAAAGGAATGGAGGCGGGCCCGGTAATCGCGCTGATCTTCGCTGGGCTGTGGCGATAGCGGTGAGGCATGCGCGGTCGCACACTCGCGGTCCGGTTCGCGGGCAGCAGCGTTCGGTGCGGAAGTAGCTATAGCCGCCAGCACGACACCAGGCAGCATCGCGGCGGCCGCGTAAACGGAGGGAGTACGACTCCGGCCTACGTGAACGGCAGGAAATCGGCAGCGCATCATCCCAACCCCCTAATAAGCACGAAGATACCCGCAAGGTGCAAGCCCAAGGGAAGACTAGCGGCAATGGCTAGCGATTCGATGCGTTCAAACCAAGCAATAGTGGTGGGTTCTAATCCAGCAACCTTGGGCGCCCACAGCGGGGCGCTTATCATCGCTGTCAAGACCAGACCGGCGACGAGAGCTGGTGCCCAAGAAGCCGCAAGCCCCGAATCCGCCACGGCGTGGGTAGCGCACAGGCAGGTTGCAAGGCACGAGGCAATGGCAAGCAACATCAGCGCCCAACTAGCCAGCGCACGACCGTGTCGAGCGGCGTGCATCACCACGGCCCCCGCGACGGTAACGCACAGCGCTTGGACGAATCCTAGGCCGGTGTGCTGGGTACCAAAGAGCACCGCAATGTATTCGGCGAGAGAATCAGGGGCACCGCTGGTCGGCGAAAGAGCCGCGCCACTACCCGTAAGCGAGAGGGCGAAAAGAGCCGGAATGAGGCAGAGCGCAAGGCCACAGCATATTCCCTCGTAGGCGCGCCCGGCCCGCTGCGCGCGGGTATCCACATCTGGTTGGAGGGCATCAGATACCGCGAGATCTTGGCCGGCGGTGGGCAATTGCGGGACCTTGAGACCGGCAGTGGCGATGCTTGCCGCTGGTGCTGTGGCCAACAGAACGATGCCTGCGATGATGGTGCACGCGGCGGCCGCCGTACCATGACTGGTGCGCAGCCCCGTACTGAGACCCGGCAGCAGATAGCCGAGGGCTGCGACCAATAAAAGCGCCGCTACAGTGAGCGCTGCTGCGGTGGTGCGCACCGTACTCAACCTGGTGACGTGGCAGGCAAGCTGAACAAGGAGGAGGGTGGAGCTGGCAGTGAGGGCGGCAAAGGGGACGTCGCCAAGCGCGGGCGAAATTGCCACCCAACCGCACGCCATGCCGGCCGCCAAGGCGAGGTGTACTAGCGAAAGCGCCCGTGTCCACAGCGCCAGCAAGAAGGCACCGACGGACAAGGCCGCCCAGGCTGCTATAGACGGGGCTAAAGCCCAGGCCAGGATGAAGGCAGCAAACAGCCCCGCCCATGCCCAGACGGTGGGAAGAGCGGCAGTTGAATCCTCTTCGGCAGCGGCGGCGAGGGATTCTGCGGCATCCCGGATTACGGGCGCGGGCCGGCGCTCACGCGGGCTCAGGACAAGAATTGCGCCTTCCGTGAGCGGGGTGGCGGCCAGCGGTGCGGTGAGTTCGATGGCGCGGCCAGAAGCCGTGCTGGCACGCCAAGGCTCGGAAATGGTGGGAGCGTCCACCAAGTCCGTGATTTCGGCCAAAAGCTCGCCCACGCTAGAACTTAGCGGCAGCGCCACGTCCGCTTCTTTGTGGAAAGTGCCGGCGTGTATGCGGATGGTAAGGCGCAGGTGGTGCGCCGTAGCAGTAGTCATGATTCCCCCGAAATTTGAATGGATTGTGGGCGTCCCCCTTGCCCAATGCCACATATTGTGGCTTACTAGTGGCGACGTGTCCACCGCAGCGCGGGGAATCTTGGCAGGGGGTCAAGGGCGTTTGGCGCGTGGCTCGGGGGAGGTTTTAAGGCATGCTAGGGATCGGGGAGACCCGCGTGATCGAGCCGTTGACCATGCCGTTGCGGGATACAGCACCGCCGCTGCCCGCCGGCAGCATCGAGGCCGAGGAGGTTCCAGAGGCGGTGCGCCCGCAACCGGTGCCGCTGGTACGGTTGCTTCTTCCGGTGGTGATGATTGCGGCGATGCTCGGCATGGTGGCCCTTATGGTGCTGGGTGCGGGAAGCTCACGCCAGATTAGCCCTATGGCCTTGATGTTTCCGCTGATGATGCTAGCGAGCATGGCCATGATGTTTGGACCCAATAACGGCGGACAAGATCCGGATGAGACTCGGCGCACCTACCTGCGCCACATCAAAGCTCTGCGGGAAAAGGCGCTGCGGAATGCGGCCGCGCAGCGCGCGCATGAGACCTATCGCCACCCCGCACCGGGGGACCTGAGCGTGATGGTGGGCTCGCGCCGCATGTGGGAGCGTGGACCCGATGATCCGGATGCCCTCGAAGTTCGCGTGGGAACTGGTCCCACCACCTTGTGCACGCCCATCAACGTGCCGGATTCTGGCGCGACTGAGGATCTAGATCCAGTGTGTGCGGTAAGCATGCGCCAGACCATCAAGGCGGTAGGCACCGTGCCCGATATGCCAGTGGTCATTCAGCTACAGGCGTTTCGCTTCCTGTCCGTTTCCGGCAGGGCATGCGCGCGCGACAGCGAGTCTGAGGATCCCGCGCGCGATATGGTGCGCGCGATGGTGCTGCAGTTAGCCTTAGCCCATGGTCCAGAGACCTGCGGCATCGAAGCCACCGGCGGCCAGTGGGAGTGGCTGAAGTGGCTACCGCATGCCCGCGAGCCGGAAAAGGCGCGCTTTCGCATCCTCGTGGTCGATGGCGTATTGACCACAGGTACTGAGGATTTCTTTCATGATGATTCCTACACCACCATCATCGAGGTCGGCGGCGCGCCGTCTTCTGCCCTGGGAGTGCGCGCGGAGCACGAAGGCCTGTGCCTCGTAGCAGGACAAAAGCTGCAGGTGGCTACCGCAGCCGGCGTAGAAGAGCTTGGAGCCCCAGATGGCATGAGCGCGCCTTCCTCTACGTTGCTTGCGCGTAGCATGGCCGCTTTCCGACGCCCCGATAGCACCGCCGGCCGCCGCGGAACCGACCTCATGGGGCTTTTAGGCTACCGCGACGTAGAAGAACTGGCTGCTAGCGGAATGTGGCAGAGTCGAGAAGAATCAGCACGCCTCATGGTGCCCATTGGCATCGATACGGTAGGCCAGCCCGTCACGGTGGACCTAAAAGAATCCGCGCACGGCGGCATGGGCCCGCACGGCCTGTGCATTGGTGCGACGGGCAGCGGAAAATCTGAGTTGCTGCGCACCCTAGTGACCGCGCTTTCCGCCACTCATAGCCCAGACGAGCTCAACCTCGTATTGGTGGATTTCAAAGGCGGTGCGACCTTCTTAGGTTGTGATCGCCTGCCGCATACCTCCGCGGTGATTACCAACCTGGAGGAGGAATCTACGCTGGTAGAGCGCATGTATGATGCCATTTCCGGTGAAATGAACCGCCGGCAAGAGCTCCTGCGCACCGCCGGGAATTTTGCCAACGTTGGCGAATACAATGCCTCCGCCACCGCAGTGGACGAGCACGGGCCACTGCCAGCCTTAGTTATCGTTGTCGATGAGTTCTCGGAGCTTTTGGGCCAGCACCCAGACTTTGCGGAACTTTTCGTTGCCGTCGGCCGCTTGGGGCGAAGTCTCCACGTACACCTGCTTTTAGCCTCCCAAAGGCTCGAGGAAGGCCGATTGCGGGGGCTGGACTCCCACCTGTCTTACCGAATCGGCCTGAAAACCTTCTCCTCGGCGGAATCCCGCCAGGTGCTCGGTGTGACCGATGCTTACCATTTGCCCGGCCAACCCGGCGCGGGCTACCTCAAGTCCGATGCTGAAGCCCTTACCCGCTTCCAAGCCTCATATGTTTCTGGCCCTTTGCCGCGCCGGGCGCTAGCCAGCGGTTCCTTAGACGGCCACAGTGCTTTGCCCAGTGGCCGTGTGCAGCTCTTTCATGGCTGGGCGCAAGAGGTAGAAGATGCCGGCTCGGAGGTGGTTCTCGATGAATCCACTACGGTGCTTTCTGAGGTCGTGCGTGCCGCCGCACAAGAAGCCCAGTTGCGCGGGCAGTCGGCCCACCGCATCTGGTTGCCGCCGCTACCGCCGGTCATTGAGCTATCTGCGTTGCCGGGACTTTCTGCCGCACATGACGCGGGTGCGCCCCCGACCGCAGTAGACCAAGGGCAGTTGCTCGCGCCCATCGGCATTATCGATAGGCCGTACTATCAACGCCAGGATGAACTGATTATTGATTTCACCCAGCACGGCGGACATATGGCCCTGTGCGGTGGCCCGCAGTCCGGCAAATCGAGCGCGCTGCGCACCATCGTCTCCGCACTCGCGCTGCGGCATAGTCCCCAGGAGGCGCGCTTCTACGTCATCGATCTTGGCGGCGGACAGTTAGCGTCCTTGGACCGTTTGCCCCACGTATCGGGCGTAGCCGGACGCGAGGAAGGCGAGAAGGTGCGCCGCATCGTGGACGAGGTAGCAGGGTTTATCCGCCGCCCAGAACAACGCGCAACCTTCCTCGTTATTGATGGTTGGCACCATATAGGAACCTCGAACGCAGAGTTTGAAGATCTTTCGGAGAAGGTCACCGAGATCGTTGCCGATGGTGCCTCCGCTCGTGTGCATGTAGTCATTGCCACCTCGCGGTGGACCACGATGCGCCCCGCTATCCGAGATCTCATTGCCAACCGTCTCGAATTGCGCTTAGGCGAGGCTCTGGATTCGCTCATTGACCGCAAGCTGCAGCAAAAACTCCCCAGTGCGCCAGGGCGCGGGCTCACTTTGGAAGGGGAGAACATGCTCTTGGCCCGCACGTCTAACCAAGACATCGCTCATATTTGTCGCGTCCATGCTGCGGCCGACCCAGTTCCGAGTTTGAAGATGCTGCCCGCAGTGCTCACCCCAGCCGCACTTGCAGCCCAAGGAGAGGTGCCCACTGGAGAGATTGCCTGGGGTATTGGTGGGCGTGACCTCGCTACGCTGACGTGGAATCCGTCTCGCGAGCCGCACCTCGTGGCAATCGGGACGCAAGGGTGTGGCAAATCCACGTTCCTGGCGCAGATCATGCGCGGGATTAGTGGCTTCGCGCGCACAGAAGCGCGCCTAGTGGTCATCGATCAGCGCCGCGCCCACTTGGGAACCTTGGACGAAAACATGGTTGCCGCCTACGCCGCAACACAGTCCAGCGCCCAGGAGACCATCCTAGATACCGTCCGCACGCTAGAATCCCGTCTTCCAGGTCCGGACATTACGCCAGCGCAGCTTGCCGCGCGGGATTGGTGGGAGGGCCCAGATATTTACCTGGTCATCGATGATGCTGATCTGTTGAGCGATATCGCCTTATCGCCTCTCCTAGAGCTGCTCCCTCACGCCCGCGACATTGGCCTGCATCTAGTCATCGCCCGCAAATCCGGCGGCATCGGGCGAGCACTCTTTGGCCAGTTCTTCTCCGCCGTGCGAGATCTTCAGCCAGCGCTGCTGCTTTTCGACGCCGACCGGGACGAAGGCACCATCTTTGGCTTAAAACCCAGCCATCAACCACCCGGCCGTGGCCAATGGAGCATCCGCGGCGAAAACCTCGGCATTGCCCAAGCGGTGTACATAGAAGGAGAGAAGTAAATGACCACCCACCTGAGCGCCGATCCGCACAGCGAGACCCCTACCTCCAATGGAGGTGTAGCCAGCGCAGAACCGATTACGGTTACTATCCTGGACGCGGCCACTATCTTTGAAGGCCCCGAAACAGTCTACCGCTATGACCTGCCGGGAACCGGCATTGTGGAAGGCTGGGCCTTAGGCCAAGTCATGGACCAGATATCCAAGGTGGCTGGGCCATCCTGGCCGGAAGTAGAAGCTTGCGTGGTTGCAGATTCTACTGGCACCGATACCGCGCAAGAAGCCACAACCATCATCTGCCGGCAATTGGAGGTAACTGGGGTACGCCTTGTCGACCCAGAACCAGCTATCTCTCCGTTGGCTGCACGATACACAGCAGCTCCATCGCCTCATCCAACTGCCCAGTCCACTGACTCGGCCCCACCCACCAGGGTGATGGAGACACCCGCCTACGAAGAGCCAGTAACCCCAAGCTGGTCCGACCGGCTGCGCGGTTGGCTCGGAGCTATCGATATCTTCCACGTGGCCATTGCAGTGGTCATCATTGCTGTAGCCGGGGCTTCCTGGTGGGCTATCGGTGCCCAAGCATCAAGCGATGACGACGCCGCTCCAGACACCTCGCGCCCGCAACCACGCGCGGCTGATCCCGGGCGCGATAGCACCCCAGAGTCCGCGCCTGCTTGGCCAGAATCCGAAACACCAAGTGCACTGAAACCTGGCGGCGAAGGATTAAACCCAGGGGAGAAGCACCTCGACGTCGAGGGAATGTCCGTGGTTGTACCTAGCGGATTCCACACCAAGGTCGAAGATGGCCTAGTTACTGCCACCGGTGAGGACCCCAACCTGCGCATCCTTTTAGCGGCGGATGAAATGTTTAACGTGCCGGCTGATGCCCTTTTTAAAGAAATCCACGCGCAAGTGGACGAAGACCCAGACCTTCGCGAGGCCACCGAAAAGGCTGGCCGCCTGAGCTATACCGAAGATCCCGGGGACGGTTCATTGGTGGAGTGGACTACCTGGGAGGACCGCGGACACCAAATGTCCGTGGGTTGCCACACTCGCCACAATTCCAACGCTGTACAAAAAGCAGCCTGCCGCATGGCTACTGAAAGCCTAGTCAAAAAATAGTCTTAAAAATTTTGCTTAAGCCGGGAACCATTTGGCCGAAAGCTCAGTCCAATAAAGGTGAGAAAGCACAGCTGCGAAACGCAGTTGCTTTTTCGGGGGAAACACTCACTATCTCACCCGCCCTAAGGAGGGGCGCACTCTTATGTCTCAGACTTTCAAGACACAAGCCGATGTCATGATCTCCACCGCCGGCAAGGTCGATAACACCAATGATGAAGTCCAAGGCGAGCTCACCCGACTGCAGGGTGTTGTTGATTCCGTGCGCGGCAGTTGGGCCGGCCAGGCGCAGGTCTCCTTCGATGACCTGATGCAGCGCTATAACACCTCTGCACAGCAGTTGCGCGAGGCATTGGCCTCCATCTCTGACAATATCCGCAGCAATGCCCACAACTTCGACAACGTGGAAGCAGAAAACACCCAGGCCTTTTCCAACGTTGGCGGCGGCCTCGCCCTCTAAACCACACCGCATACTGCACCGTTCCACAGCCAACAGGCTATAGATTCACAGAAGGGAATCCACCACCACATGTCCGAGATCAAGTATGAATTCGGGGCCATTTCTTCCGCCGCTGCCGATATCAACGCCACCTCCGGTCGCATTAACAGCACCTTGGCAGACCTGAAAGCTCGTCTGCAGCCGATGGTGAGCACTTGGGAAGGCGAGTCCGCCGTGGCATATAACCAGGCACAGGCCAAGTGGGATAAAGCATCCCAGGAGCTCAATACCGTGCTCGCCACCATCTCCAAGACCGTTTCCCAAGGCAATGACGCGATGAGCGACGTCAACCGCCGCGCTGCTGCCAGCTGGGGCTAAACCACACCACTGCGAGTCCATTCCCATACATTCTCGGTCGGGACTGCGGTGCCACATGCCATATTCGGTTGGCAGGGGGCGGACGCGGCCGCAGCCGCGGCTGAGACTAGAGCGTGTACACGCTTTGTTATCTTTTCCTAGCTTTCAAGTCGTACTTCTTCTAGTCCACACCCACGAGCCGGCACCTTCCATTTGAGCCGCGGAAGGTGCCGGTTTCGGCGTTTTGGTCTTTGGGTAGGTGAGCAAGTAGGGTAGGAGCCCTATGTGTTCGCTCGTCGGCAAGCAGCTGGCGAAGAGCTCCCTGCAGGTCTCCACCGGCCGCTGTACGGGAAGGAATGGATGCTTAGCGCTGGCCGGCAGTTCCGAGACAGACTTTCAAGGAGTCAAATTGTCTACTTTCCACCCAAAGAGCGGTGACATCACCCGCAAGTGGTACGTCATCGACGCTACTGATGTGGTGCTGGGCAAGCTCGCTTCCACCGTTGCAGACCTCCTGCGCGGCAAGCACAAGCCACAGTTCGCACCGAACGTTGACACCGGTGACCACGTCATCATCATCAACGCTGACAAGATCCACGTTTCTTCCGTCAAGCGCGGCCGCGAGATGCGCTACCGTCACTCCGGTTACCCGGGCGGCCTGAAGTCCATGACCCTGGGTCAGTCTTTGGACGCCAACCCGGTCCGCGTTATCGAAGAATCCGTTGCCGGCATGATGCCGCACAACAAGCTCTCCCGCGCTTCCATCAAGAAGCTGCACGTCTTCGCAGGCGAAGAGCACCCGTACGCCGGCCAGAAGCCGGAAACCTTCGAGTTTAAGCAGGTGGCACAGTAATGTCTGAGCAGAACATCGACAACAACGTAGCCGACGCTGCTGACATCGCTGCAGCAAGCGCCGCTACCGAAGAGTTCACCAACACCATCGGTGATTCCATCGCACCGGCCGAGACCGAAGAGGTCGAGGCTGCCGCTCCGGTACACGAGGGCCCGATCCAGACCGTCGGTCGCCGTAAGCGCGCCGTCGCTCGTGTTCGCCTCGTTGCTGGCTCCGGCCAGATCGTGGTTAACGGCCGCGAGTTCGGCGAGTACTTCCCGAACAAGCTGCACCAGCAGGATATCCTCACTCCGCTGACCCTGCTGGAGCGCGAGAACCAGTTCGACCTCAAGGTCACCGTTAACGGCGGCGGCCCGACCGGTCAGGCTGGTGCCCTGCGTCTGGCTATCGCTCGTGCACTGAACATCTACAACCCGGCTGACCGCACCGCCCTGAAGAAGGCTGGTCTGCTCACCCGTGATGCTCGTGCAGTTGAGCGTAAGAAGGCTGGTCTGCACAAGGCACGTCGCGCACCGCAGTACTCCAAGCGTTAATCTCGCTTTTACTGCGCGCGCAAGCGCTACGCAAAGCCGCTGCTTCCTTTTGGAAGCGGCGGCTTTTGTCGTTTTGAGCTTTGGCAAAGGAGATTGACTCCTCTGCAGAGCAGTACTGATTAATCGTGGGTAGCAGTGTTGAATAAATTTTGGCCAAAACGAAAAGAAGCCCAGAAAGCATAGCCTTTCCGGAACTTCTTAAAGCGATACAAAACTACAGACCGAGCAAGGGCGAAACTAAAACATGGACCTCAGCAAATAGACGTGTCAAGTCTTCTGATCCGAAAAGGGCAATGAGCTCGTGGCGACGGTTGACGAGTTTCCTTCATTATCGTGGTTGGACGCCGACGTGGCTGCGCAGAACAGGAACTTCTGAAGTTGGTCGCGGAAATAGTAGAGGATATGCAATCTTCAGGGAAAGTCATCCCACAGCCGTTGGGGGCTCGGTCCTATTCGGGAAAAATTCAACGTTCGAACCTCTCCACTGCTGCATGGCAAGCTAGTTATGGAAGCGAGGACGGAAGGAATTTAGCTCAGCGCATTGATAAACCAGAAGCTTGCCTCCGCCTAAACCGCCCCAACATGCAACGGGCGGGGGCGTAAGGTGCATAATTGACTGCATGACTCGACTTTTTGGAACCGATGGCGTTCGCGGCCTCGCGAACAAGAAGCTGACCCCGATTCTGGCCCTGCGGCTTGGCCAGGCCGCTGCGGAAGTGTTTACCGCCAAGCGGGAATCTTATGAGCGCCAACCGCTGGCAATTATCGGCCGTGACCCGCGCGTTTCGGGCGAGATGCTGGATGCGGCCATTGCCTCCGGTTTGGCCTCCCGCGGAGTGGATGTGGTGCGCGTTGGCGTGCTACCTACCCCAGCGATCGCGTACTTGACGGATGACTACGGTGCGGATCTCGGCGTGATGATTTCCGCCTCCCACAACCCGATGCCGGATAACGGCATCAAGTTCTTCTCCGCTGGCGGTAAGAAGTTGCCGGACGAGGTTGAGGATCAGATTCAGGCCACCATGGAAAATCTCACTGAGAATGGCCCGACCGGCACCAAGCTGGGGCGCATCATTTCGGAGGCTCCAGATGGTCGCGAGCGCTATCTCAACCACTTGAAGGAAGTGGTTTCTACGGACCTGAGTGGCATAAAGGTCGTGGTGGATACCGCTAATGGTGCGGCCTCCAAGGTAGCCCCGATTGCCTACGAGGCGGCCGGCGCAGAGGTCATTGCCATCCACAACAAACCAAATGCTTTCAATATCAATGAAGATTGCGGTTCTACGCACATTGAAAAGGCACAGGCGGCCGTCGTCGAGCATGGCGCCGATTTGGGCCTAGCCCACGATGGCGACGCCGACCGCTGCCTGGCCGTTGATGCCGAGGGCAATGTTATTGACGGCGATCAGATTTTGGCGCTTTTAGCCGTGGGCATGAAGGACGATAATGACCTGCGTTATAACACCTTGGTGGCTACCGTCATGTCTAACCTGGGGCTGAAGCTGGCCATGCAGGAACAGGGCATCGAGGTACGCCATACTGCGGTGGGTGACCGCTACGTATTGGAAGAGCTCAACCGCGGAGATTTCTCCTTGGGCGGAGAGCAGTCCGGCCACGTGGTGTTGCCAGATGATTGCACAACTGGCGACGGCACTCTAACGGGCCTGTCCATCATGGCGCGCATGGCCAAGTCCGGAAAGTCTCTCAAGGAATTGGCATCCGTGATGACTGTGCTGCCGCAGGTGCTCATTAACGTACCGGTATCTGATAAGGGGGTCATCATGGACTCCACTGAAGTACAAGAAGCCATTGCCCAGGCCGAGGAAGAACTCGGCGAAACCGGCCGCGTCCTGTTGCGCCCCTCCGGCACTGAGGAGGTTTTCCGCGTCATGGTGGAGGCCGCCGACAAGGAGCAGGCTCGCAAGGTAGCAGGGAGGCTTTCCGCCATCGTTTCCTCGGTCTAGCGTCAAAGATGCGTGGTGCGGAAGATTTTTGAAAACCTAGGGAACCATTTGGCGTAAACCCCAGTCCAATGAAGGTGAGCACTTTTACCGCATATGGATTTGGGGGAATACACCAATGTCTGAGGTTTTTCTTCGCCCCTTGGAGGCGATGTCCGCATTACAGCAGGTTGTGGCCGATAACGACGAGCAGCGCAATGCCCACCGGGCCGAGGTGCCAGATTTTCCTGTGGCCGCGGCTGGGCGCAATTTCGGCAGCCACGGGGAGCGCATCCGCAATGTTTTGGCGCGGATACATGAGCGAGGGGCCTGGCGGTTGGATAATTTATCCGCCACCGCTCAAGCAGCGCATGAGCAGGTCCGCGCTTTTGCAGATTTTGATGAGTTCTTTGGCGGCTCATTCGCTCGCGGCGGGGAGGCGGCCCGTTAGTGAGTACGCTGACAAAATCCCTGCTGGGGGACTATTCCAACGCCATTTCGCAATTCCAGATGGCGTGCCTGGGTAGCTATTCGGGCCCAAGCATGCCGATGAATTTACTGGGTGAGTTGGTCGGTGCGGTCGATGGAATCGCGCCCGAAAATCTGGTGAAAAATACCGTTGCGGCCGTGGGAGGCAATCGCCCGAAAGGCGGCGGGGCCGGCCTGGCGGGTTATTTGCAGCAGGACGATTCCGAGGTTGCTCAAGACGCCATGCGCGAGCACCTATGCGGTGTGCAGGATGACTTCGATGTTGACCGCCAGGATGCCGCACACCTGACTAGTTCGGCGGAGCAGTGTTCGGGCGCTATTGCCGACGTCGTCAATGTCTCCGATACTGCCCTTACCGAGCTCATCTCTGCGGTCATTCCACTGCTGAATATTTTGTCCATGGTCGCCACCAAACACCCTCTGGCCAGGTTTATCATCCCGATTCTTTCCACCATCGGCGGCCGCGTTATCGAAGAGACGAACCATAATATCGCCAGCACTTGCCGCGACCGTGATGATGCGATCGAGTCCTGCTATAGCGAGTTTGAATCCCGCTGTGAGTGCGTCTGCGAACGCCCATTGCCGGAAGAATGCCCGACACCGGCGAAACCTAAAGATGATTCCTGCCCCGCACCGGTGGAAAATTGCCCGGACACTCCTACTCCCACTAAGCCGATGCCGAAGGAAGAGCGCCCGCCCTCGCAGCCTACCGAGCCCGCCCAGGCGGAGTGCCCACCAGAGCCCAAGCTCATGCCGGAACCAGAGCCCGAACCGGATAAGAGCCGGGCCACGCCCACGCCGCCACAGCCGGCGCCACCCTCGACAGCAGCACCCACGCCATCGGCAGAGTGTCCCACGCCTGAGCCCGAGCCCGAGCAGGACACCAAACCAGTCCCCGATACGCCGGAACCTAAGCCAGACCTGCAGACGGAGTGCCCGCCAGAATCCCCGCGCCCCGTAGAAGCCACCACTCCGGCACAGGCAGAAATCATCCCACCGCAGGAGTCACCAGAGAAACCGCAGCAGGTAGAAGAGCCATGCCCAGAACCAGAACCCCAGGCTGAGGCGAAACCTAAGCCAGACATGGATACGGAACCCGCTTCTGAATCTGGCGCAGGCGAGGAAACACTCTGTCCGGAAAATACCGCGGAAAGTACTGAAGAACGTGTGGATACGACTCAGACCAGTACAGAAAGTTGTGAGATAGAATCTTCCTGCAGCGGCAGCCTTGGCCTGGTCGGCGCCGGAATCGCTTTGGTAGGCGTGGGCCTCATTGTGGAAGGTGCCGCCCAGTGCCTGGAGAATATGTCCGAGGCGGATTGCCCAGCGCAAGAGCCTGAACCGGAGCCCGTTCCTGAGCCGGAACCGGAGCCTGACCCTTGCCCAGAGCCAGAGCCGGAACCAGAAGCTGAGCCCGATCCGGAGCCCTGTCCTGAACCAGAACAACCTACTGATGAGGGGGTGGTGCCACCTCCACCAGAGCTATCCCAGGTAGAGGAACCAACGCCGCCACCGGAAAAGGTGGCACATTTCCAGGCAGCTGGTCCAGCGGAAACACCGGCGTCGGCCCCAGACCCAGCCCCCGTACCTGAGCCAGCACCGACACCGGATCCTGCACCGCAGCCAGCGCCAGAGGTAGCACCAGCGCCAGAGCAAGCGCCGGCACCGCAGCCGGAGGCTGCGCCCGCGCCTGAAGAACCATCCGTTAAGGCACGAAAGGCAGGGCAGTGGTAATGAATAATGACTTCGCCGAATTCGCGCAGGGCTTTCGCGAAAGGACAGCCAAGCGGCTGTTGGAATTCGAAAAAACACTGGCGAAAGCGCAAGACGAGCTACAAAAGTCTGCGGATAAGGCCGTGGAACAGGCTAGGAGGGAGAAAGGACAGGTGGGGCGTCGGCAAGCGGCAGCGCAAAGGCCCCGATATAGCGCGGCCCCGGCGCGCTCTAGGAACGCGTCGGGGCGGGTGCAATCTGTGCTGCGGAGGGGATAAATCCTTAGGCGTCGCGGGTTACGCCGGCGCGCTCGGCTAGGTCCTCGCCCACTAGGCTTTCAACTTTCTTCGCGCTGGCCTCTGGATCCGCAAAGGCGTCATACTTGGAATCGCCATTGAGGGTGGCCAGCAGGAATCCGGTGACCAAGCCGCGGGCGATTTCGGTGGGGCCGGATTGGAAAGCGGCGGTGCCGATTGCCAGCTTGCGCAGGCGATCTTCGGTAAAGCCGGCGTGGCTGCCTTTGTCGATGGCGCGGAAGCAGACCGGGCCACTCCAATTATGGGCCAGCTTGGCGGGGTTGCCGGCATTGAAAATGTCTTCCTTGCCGGCACCGATAACCAAGCCCGGAGTCGTGAGGTTGCGGGCGGCCTGTACCGCGGACGGGGCGGTGACGGAAGGATAAATCGCAGCGACGGCGGCAACTTTCTTATTATCCAGGGCACCGAGTACGGCCGTGCCGCCGCCCATGCCGTGGCCAATCATGCCGAGCTTGCCCGGGGAGACCGTAATATTGCCAGCGCCGAGCTTTACCCCAGCGGCAATCTGCAGTGCGGATTCCATATCCGCAGCTAAGTTGCGGTGGTCGGGGAAGAGACCGGTCTCAGAATCGGGGGCCACCACGACGATGCCCCAACTAGCCAGGTGGCGCAGGGTGGCGTGATAATCCTTAATTTTGTGCATCCAGTCATGGCCAAAGGCCACGGCGGGCAGGCTCTGGCCCTCCGCGGGGGTATAAACCTTGCCGGTAACTCCGGCATAGTCAAGGTCGCCAACCAAAACTCGGTTGCGGCCACGCTTCGACAACGTTGCTAGATGTTTATTCAAATTCGCAGACACGCATTCCAGGATAGATGAAGATCCCCCGCCAGGCGGGGAAAGGGTAACCGTTTAGTAGAGAAATTCTATACCGGAACCGGGGGCCGCGGGTGTGGAAGGCGGGGCGTGCTAAGCCCCTCCTAACTTGCGCCTGTGCGCGCAGGGGAGTGCAATGTGTGAACAACTACGTACTCTTTTTATTTCTGGGAAGGCAGGCTGCGGTACATGACTACTGGCGTCGTTGATGTGGAAGAACTTTCTAACCGCTACGGGATGGAGGTAAAGACTGAGGTCATCGACCGCGTGGCGCATGCCTCCGATGCCTCGCATTACCTATACACCCCTAAGGCAGTCATTGAGGCTCGTTCCGCCGAGCACGTGGCCGCGATCTTTCGTGCGGGCCGACAGCAGAATGTTCCGGTGACCTTACGCTCCGGCGGCACCTCCCTGGCAGGCCAAGCCTCCGGCGATGGCTACCTGGTGGATGTGCGCAAGCACTTCCGCGGCATCGAAGTGCTTGATGAAGGCAAGCGCGTGCGCGTCCAGCCTGGTGCCACGGTGCGCCAGGTCAACGCCCGCCTGGGCCTGCGCAACCGCAAGTTGGGTCCGGATCCGGCGAGCGAGTCTGCCTGCACCATCGGCGGCGTGGTGGCCAATAACTCCTCCGGCATGGCCTGCGGCACCGAGCTCAATACGTATAACACCCTGGAATCGCTGACCTTCGTGTTGCCCACCGGCACCGTTATTAACACCGCCGATCCGGACGCAGACCGGCAGTTCCAAGAGCAGGAGCCGGAGCTGGTGGACACGCTTATCCGCCTGCAGCGCCGCGTGCGCGATAATCAAGAGTCCGTGGATATTATCCGCCGCCACTTCCAGCTGAAAAACACGATGGGCTATGGACTTAATTCTTTCCTGGATTTTGATAGCCCGGTCAAGCTTTTTGAGCATCTGCTTATCGGCTCGGAGGGAACCCTGGCCTTCATCGCGGAGGCGGTATTCCGCACTGTGCCGATTTCTAAGCTGACCACCACCACGGTGGCGGTATTTGATGACCTCACCGCTGCCACCAAGTCCCTGCCGGCCTTGCTGGATACCGGGGCGGCCACCCTAGAGCTAATGGACTCCGCCTCCATTCGCGTGGGCCAAGGCTTTGACAAGGTTCCGCAGGCCATTACCGGTTTTGAGGTAGATAAGCAGGCCGCACTGCTCATTGAATACCATGCGGATGCAGAAGAAGAATTGCGCGATAAGGAGGGCAAGGGCTCGCAGCTCTTGCGCGAGTTGCCACTACATTCTCCGGCCGCTTTCTCTGCAGACACCGCTGCTCGCAATGCCGCGTGGAATTTCCGCAAGGGCCTCTATGCCCAGGTAGCAGAGGCACGCCCCTCCGGTACGACGGCCCTTTTGGAAGACATCGTGGTACCCGTCGGCGATCTGGCTGATACCTGTTCCTCGTTGCAGGAACTATTTACCCGCTATGGCTATGACGATGCCGTCATTTTCGGCCACGCCAAGGACGGCAATATTCACTTCCTGCTTACGGACCGCTTTGAAGGCGATGATGCCATCGGCCGCTATAACGACTTCAACGAGGGCATGGTGGACTTGGTCCTTTCCGCCGAGGGCAACCTTAAGGCAGAACACGGCACCGGCCGCGCCATGGCGCCGTATGTGCGCCGCCAATACGGAGACGAGCTCTACGAGGTCATGCAGGAGCTCAAGTGGGCTTGCGATCCCACCAACACCATGAACCCAGGCGTCATCTTGGACGATGACCCGGATGCACACATCAAAAACATCAAGCTCAACCCCACCGTGGAAGAGGAAGTGGACCGCTGCGTGGAGTGCGGCTACTGCGAGCCGGTCTGCCCGTCGCGTGATCTCACGCTCACCCCGCGCCAGCGCATCGTCGTGCGCCGCGCCCGCAAGCGAGCGGAAGAAGCCGGCGACAGCCAACTCGTGGCCGAGCTGGATCGGGCATACGAGTACATGGGCATCGAAACCTGCGCCGTGGATTCGATGTGCCGCACCGCCTGCCCAGTGGGCATCGATACCGGTAAGTTCATCAAGCGCCTGCGCCGCGAGGAGGCCCAGCCGGCGCAGCAAAAGCTATGGGGAGCTGCAGCCAAGAACTGGCAGGTGGTCAGCCAAGGTGCCGGGTTGGCGCTTACCGGTGCGCACCTGCTGCCCACCGAGCTGGTCAAGAAGGTCACCGACGTGGGCCGCACCCTCCTCGGTGAGGATAACCTCCCGCAATACCAACCGGAGTTGGGCAAGGGCGGCAAGTCCCGCGGCCGCTTAGCTGGGCGCGTGGGAGACCGCTACGCGCAGACCACTGGTATTTACCTGCCAGCCTGCGTAAACACCATGTTTGGCCCGCAGGGTGGTGGCAAGGGTACTACCGATGCGTTCGTTACTCTATTGGAGCGCGCCGGGGTAGCGCTGGAGGTTCCGGAGGGCATCGACAAGCTCTGCTGCGGCACGCCGTGGGCCTCCAAGGGCATGCAGGCCGGCCACGATGCGATGGAGCAGCGCGTGCGCGATATTGTCATGGAGGCCACCGATGGTGCGCGCCTGCCGGTCATCGTGGACGCCAGCAGCTGTACCGCCGGCTTTAAGGACATGTTGGAATCCGTGGGCATTACCGTCATTGACGCCATTAGCTTTACGGCCGATACCCTCCTGCCGCAGCTCGATGTGCACAACCCGGTTGCTTCCGTGACCGTGCACCCCACGTGCTCGTCTTTCCAGCTCGGCATGATGGAGGATCTAGAAACGGTAGCCCGCGCCGCAGCGACCGAGGTCCACATTCCTACTGACTGGAATTGCTGTGGTTATGCTGGCGACCGCGGCATGCTCCACCCGGAGCTTACAGAAGCCGCTACCCGCGCCGAGGCAGCGCAAGTCAAGGAAATCGGCGCGCAGTATCACGCCTCGACCAACCGCACCTGCGAGCTTGGCCTAACCCGCGCTACCGGCGAGGATTACCACCACATTTTGGAACTCTTGGAGCAGGCGACGCGCTAGTTTTCCCAGCGCGCTAGCGGGCGGGGTGCCGTGCCCTGCTTGCCGACGCCCCGCCCGCCTAGAGCTTTGCCCCTTGTGCTGTAAAATCAGCAACTATGTGTGGAATTGTTGGATATATTGGTCACGCTGGTGGTGACCGTGATTACTTCGCCCTCGACGTAGTTCTGGAAGGGCTGCGCCGTTTGGAATACCGCGGCTATGACTCCGCTGGCGTAGCAATGTACGCCGATGGGGACATCAGCTGGCGCAAGAAGGCCGGTAAGGTCGCTGCGCTGGATGCTGAGATTGAAGCGCGTCCGTTGCCTGACTCTGTGCTGGGCATCGGCCATACCCGCTGGGCTACCCATGGTGGCCCCACCGACCTGAATGCGCACCCGCACGTGGTCGATGGCGGAAAGCTCGCCGTGGTGCACAACGGCATCATCGAGAACTTTGCCGAGCTCAAGTCCGAGCTTTTGCACAAGGGCTATAACTTCGTTTCCGAGACCGATACCGAGGTTGCTGCCACCTTGCTGGGCGATGTATTCCACAACGAGGCAGGCGGTGACCTCACCAAGGCAATGCAGCTGACCTGCGCCCGCCTCGAGGGTGCATTTACCCTGCTGGCCATCCACGCCGAGCAAGCCGATCGCATCGTTGCCGCTCGCCGCGACTCCCCGCTGGTTATCGGCTTGGGCGAAGGCGAGAACTTCCTCGGCTCCGATGTATCCGGCTTCATCGATTACACCAAGTCCGCTGTGGAAATGGACAACGACCAGGTCGTAACCATCACCGCTGACGAGGTAGAGATCACCGATTATGAGGGCAACCCCGCACAAGGCAAGCCTTTTGACATCAAGTGGGATGCCGCCGCAGCTGAAAAGGGCGGCTTCGATTCCTTCATGGAAAAGGAAATCCACGATCAGCCCGCTGCTGTGCGCGATACCCTGCTCGGCCGTTTCGATGAACAGGGCCAGCTGACCCTTGATGATCTGCGTATCGATGAGACCGTGCTGAAGTCCATCGACAAGATCATCGTCATTGCCTGCGGTACCGCCGCTTATGCCGGTCACGTGGCGCGCTACGCTATCGAGCACTGGTGCCGCATTCCTACCGAGGTTGAGCTCGCCCACGAGTTCCGCTACCGCGATCCCATCGTGAACGAAAAGACCCTCGTTGTCGCGTTGTCTCAGTCCGGCGAGACCATGGACACTCTGATGGCCGTGCGCCACGCCCGCCAGCAGGGCGCCAAGGTTATTGCTATCTGCAATACCCAGGGCTCGTCCATCCCGCGCGAATCCGATGCCGCGCTCTACACCCACGCCGGTCCGGAAATCGCCGTGGCCTCCACTAAGGCCTTCTTGGCGCAGATTACCGCTACCTACTTGCTTGGCCTTTACCTGGCTCAGCTGCGCGGCAATATGTTCGCCGATGAGATCCAGAGCGTTCTTGCTGAACTGCGCCACATGCCGGAGAAGGTCCAAGGCGTCATCGACGAGGAAGACCAGGTGGCCAACCTGGCCAACTCCATGAAGGACTCCGAATCCGTGCTCTTCTTGGGTCGCCACGTCGGCTTCCCTGTGGCACTTGAGGGTGCGTTGAAGCTCAAGGAGATCGCTTATCTGCACGCTGAGGGCTTTGCCGCAGGCGAGCTCAAGCACGGCCCGATTGCGCTGATTGAGGAAGGCCAGCCGGTCTTCGTTATCGTGCCGTCCCCGCGCGGCCGCGACTCCCTGCACTCCAAGGTCGTTTCCAATATTCAAGAGATCCGCGCCCGCGGTGCCATCACCATCGTGATTGCGGAAGAAGGCGATACCGCCGTGGAGGATTACGCTAACCACGTCATCCGCATCCCGAAGGCGCCGACCCTCATGCAGCCGTTGCTGGCCACCGTGCCGCTGCAGATCTTCGCCGCGCACGTTGCCAAGTCCAAGGGCTACGACGTGGATCAGCCGCGAAACTTGGCTAAGTCCGTGACCGTGGAGTAATCCACGCCGAACGATACCTGCTAAGCCCTCTTACCCGCCGCGTTTCTTGCGTGGGAGGAAAGGGGGCTTCGCTTCTGCGGCACAAAAATCTATGTCGGCATACTGCTGGGTCCTGCTGAGGCGCCGTCCACACCCCGCCCGAATTCGGCAAAAGGGTGAGCAGTGGCACAATGGTGAGCATGCTGAAAACCACGATCGATCTTTCTGCTATTGCGTATAACGTTCGGCTCATCAAGGAAAAAGTCGGGCCTGAGGTCAAGCTCATGTGCGTGGTTAAGGCCGATGCCTATGGCCACGGCGCGGCTAAGGTTGTACCGGTGATGGCGCGCGCGGGCGCGGATTGCTTTGGCGTGGCCACCTTGCGGGAGGCCGTGGAGCTGCGCCGCGCGGGCGTGGATTCACCCATCGTGGCGTGGATCTGGCAGACGGAAGAAATCCTCGAAGAAGCGCTTGCCTGCGGCATTGAGGTGGCGGTCAACTCACTCGAGCAGGCGCATCAATTGGTCAAGTCCGAAATTCCCGCGGAGATTTACGTCAAGGTGGAAACCGGTATGCATCGCGCCGGCGTGGATGAGGACGATTGGGTAGAGACCTTTAAGGTGCTGCGCGATGCCCCACACATCAAGGTGCTCGGCCTCATGTCCCACTTTGCGTGTGCCGATGAGCCGGATAATCCGCACAATGACGCCCAGGAAGAGGCGTTCCGCACGGCCCTGCGTCTCGCGCGCGAGATTGGGCTGGAGTGCCCAGTCAATCACCTCGCCAATTCGCCGGCCGCGCTGACGCGTCCTTCTTCTTATTTTGAGCAGGTGCGAGTAGGCGCTGCGTGCTATGGCTTGGAGCCCATTGAAGGTCGCTCGCATGGCCTGCGCCCAGCCATGACTTGGTCCGGGCAGATCTTCAACGTAAAGCCCATTCAACCGGGGGAAGGTACCTGCTACGGACTGACCTGGAAGGCGGATAAACCGGGTTTCTTAGCCACGGTGGATTGCGGCTACGCAGATGGCTTGCCGCGTGGTTATCAAGGCGATCTGCACGTGGGCATTGGCGGGCACCTTTATCCACAGGTAGGCCGAATCTGTATGGATCAGATTGTGGTGGACTTGGGCGATAACCCGCATGGCGTGGACACCGGGCAAGATGCCGTGATTTTTGGCAACGGGGGAGTATCGGCTACGGATCTCGCCGCGGCAGCAGGCACCATTAACTACGAGGTTGTCTGCCTGCCCGATGGCCGCACCGAACGCGAATATATAGGAGAAGAAGATGCGCAGTAGCTTTCCGGAATCTGGCAGTCGCGACCTATCCACGGTGGAAGAAACCTACGCCTTCGGTGAAGAACTGGGCGCGGCGCTCGAGGCCGGCGATGTGGTGATTCTGGATGGGCCGTTGGGTGCGGGGAAGACGACGCTTACCCAGGGCATCGCCAAGGGCATGCGGGTCAAGGGGCGCGTAACCTCGCCGACCTTCGTCATTGCCCGCGTACACCGCACTACGGTGGGTGGCCCGGACCTCGTGCACGTGGATGCCTACCGCCTGTTGGATGAGGGAGGCGCCAATTCCGGAGATCCGCTTGGCGAGCTTGACGCCTTAGACTTGGATACGGAGTTGGAAGACGCCGTGGTTATCGCCGAATGGGGCGGGGGACTGGTGGAGCAAATTGCGGAGCGCTACCTGTTTATAAGTATCGACCGCGAGCCGGCCGAATACGCGGGTGCAGACGAGGATGTGCGCCGCTTTACGTGGTCCTGGCAAGGCGGTGCATAGCACACTTGTCCGCCTTAAAGAAGCTTAAGTGATAAAAGTCCTAAGCGGAGGATTTGATCCGGGTATAACCGGCACGTAATTCTATTGAAGTGTTGAATTTTCTCGCTTCAAGTCCTTTGCTGTCTCTCTTCGTCATCATGGCGGTGGGTCTAGCGATTGGCAAGATCAAGATCTTCGGCATCTCTCTCGGTGCCGCGGCCGCGATGTTCGTGGCCCTAGGTCTATCTACCGCTAATCCTGATATCCAGATCCCGCCCTTGGTCTATCAATTTGGCCTAGCTATCTTCGTCTATGCCATTGGCCTAAGTTTTGGCCCTTCCTTTGTCCGCGAGTTCAAAACCCGCGGCTGGAAGCTCACCGTATTTATGCTGGGCATGCTGGTTATCTTGGTTGCGGTTGGCTATGGACTCATCCGCGGTTTTGGCCTTAGCGTGCCAGAAGCCACCGGTATGTTCGCCGGTTCGCTCTCCTCCACGCCAGGTATGGCCGCCGTGGTGGAAATGGTGGGCGATTCCACCCCGGTTGTTGGCTACTCCTTGGCTTACCCCGGCGCGGTGATCGGTGCGATCCTGGTCGCCGCCATTGGAGCCAAGGTGGTCAAGGTCAACCATGAGGAAGATGCCCGCGCAGAGGGCATGATTCCCGCCGAACTAGTGGTTAAAGGCGTGCGCCTAACTAAAAACTTCAATGATTCCGCTGGTCACATCTACCGTGTTACCGGGCAGACTGTGGTTGCTACCCGTATCATCTCGGACGAGGAGCGCCACCGTCTCGCCGTGCCAGAGATGCCGCTGTGCGAGGGCGAGGCTTATTTGCTCAACGGCTCAGAAGAGGCCGTCGATAAGGCCATCGAAATTTTGGGTGAAGAATACCCGGTGGAGCTTACCGAGGATGCCGGCCTAAAATACGCCCGCGTTACCGTGTCCAACCCGGAGATTGCCGGCAAGTCGGTGCGCGAGATCAAGGCTCTTGACCACGGCTTTATCATCGCTCGAGTCCGCAAGGGTGATAATGACATTGTTCCGCATCCGGATACGGTACTCAACTACTCGGACCGCGTGCGCGTGGTAACCAGCCCGAGCCGTCTGCCTTATGTGCGCAAGTACCTCGGTGACTCTGAAGCCGCTTTGGGCAATGCTGACCTGCTGCCCATGGCCATCGGCCTGACGCTGGGTATGCTGCTTGGCCTCATCCCGATTCCAATGCCCGGCGGCTCCACCCTGCAGCTGGGCTTCGGCGGCGGCCCCGTGGTCATCGGCCTGCTGCTGGGCTACCTCAACCGCACCGGCCGACTGAACTGGCAGATGCCATTTCACACCCGCGAGACCTTGTCCAATATGGGCCTTACCTTGTTCCTGGCTGGCGTGGGTACCTCGGCCGGTGCCTCTTTCCGTGAGGCCCTGACGGATCCTTCCTCCCTGACCATTATGGGCGTGGGCCTTATCATCACCCTGACCTCCGCCATCCTTATTGGTGTCATCGGCATGCTGGTGCTGAAGCTGAAGTGGGACGAAGCCATGGGCTGCGCGGCTGGCATGACCACCAATCCGGCCGTCTTTGCGTATATCCGCGATCAAACCGGCACCGAGCTGGCCGGGCGTGGTTGGGCCACGGTGTATCCCACCACGATTATTGGCAAGATTATCGCTTCACAGGTGTTGCTTCTGCTGTTGCTATAGCGGCAATATATCGCGTTAATTACTCACCCACAGGGTCGCCCGCCTACACTGGCAGGCACTACCCTGTGGGTTTTGTGTTGCGGTTAACCAGGTAGCATCGGTTGCCAGAATTACCGCCGCCCGCCTGAAACTTAAAGATTTTTCAAGGAGCCTTACTCACCCCATGACTAAATTCGCTCGCAACCTTACCGCCGCCATCATCGCCATCTTTATTGTTGTCATGATGGTTCTCCTTGCCGCATCCACCCTGCGCGAGGACAATCCGTTGGAAGGTAACCTCTCTTCCACGCTGTCAAAGGCACCTAATAATCTGGACGTAATGAGCCTTATTCCTTCCGATGTTTACGGCAAGGATTACGCTGCCATTGGCTTCATCTGCCCAGGCATGAAGGAAGACAAGGTCGAAGAGGCGCAGATCGATACCAAGAACATTTCCTTTGAGGACGGCAAGGTCCCGGAGGGCAAGAGCTACGCTGCCGCCATTTCCCAGAGCGCTAAGCCGTTTATCGAGGAGCTGGATCCGGAAAAGGTCGAGGTATGCGAGATGATTGACATGCAGGTCAAGGCCATGGAGCAGCAGGGCCAGAGCCTCGATGGCGGCGTACCAATGGTCCAGGGCGCCCAGCCGCTGGCGTTCGAGCGTAAGGATGGAACCTGGAAGCTGGTCGGCTAATGCGCGTCCTCGCGATCGACACGGCCACCACCGCCTTGGTTACCGGGGTGGTGGATACCGCTACGGGACAAACCAACCAGCGTGTGCTGGAGGATACCCGCGCCCACAATGAGCTGCTTATCCCCACGATCGCCGATGTTCTTGCTGAGGCGGGCTTAGAGTATGCGGACCTAGATGCGGTGGTGACCGGAGTGGGCCCAGGTCCCTTTACTGGATTGCGCGTGGGCATGGCTACGGCCTCCGCTCTTGCCGACGCCCTCTCGATCCCCCTCTACGGCGTATGCACCCACGATGCTATTGCCTGTGCTGCAGACCTCGACGCGCACCCCGCAGGTGCGGACGGCGAGGCCACCGCCTTGGTGGCTACTGATGCGCGCCGCAAAGAGATCTATTGGGCAACCTACCGCGCCGCCGGCTCCGGTGTGCAGCGCATCTTTGGCCCTGAGGTAACCAAACCGGCCGAGATCGAGATGGAACATACCTCCACCGCCGAAGTCATCATCCCCGAGCGCCTCGCCACACAGCTTCCGGAGAAGTTCGCCGCGCTGCCGCGGCGCGAGGCCCATCCCACCGCAGCGGCGCTCGTTGCTGTAGCTGATCTGAATGCAGAACCGGCCCCCGTGGTGCCGCTGTACCTGCGCCGTCCGGACGCGGTCCCGCCGAAGAAGCAACGGCTGTCTGCCGCCATCCCCAAGGTCGAACTGTGAAGTTGCGCGAGCTAACCCCGGCCGATGCACCCCGGTGCGCCGAGCTGGAAAAGATCCTTTTCCCCGGAGAAGCCCCCTGGTCCAGCAGAGTTTTCCACCAGGAAATGGCCCAGCCTTTCAACTTCTATTTCGGGGTGGAAGGCGCGATCGAGGAACCGGAACCCGTGGCGCTGCTAGGCTATGCGGGCATCGGCATGATGGGCCCGGCCGCGGACCCGGAATTTGAAATCCACACCATCGGCGTCGACCCCGCTGCGCAGCGCCGCGGCATTGCGCGGATGATGATGGATAATATCTGCCATATCGCAGATCTTAAGGATGCCCCGGTCTTCCTCGAAGTTCGCGTGGGCAATGATCCAGCCATTGGCCTGTATGAGCGCTTTGGCTTTGCCAAGCAGGGGATCCGCAAGAACTATTACCAACCTTCCGGGGCGGATGCGCACGTGATGGTGCGCCCGCGCCAGTCTGAGCGCCCTGAAGATTAAGGAGCAGTCATGAAGATCATGGGCATCGAGTCCTCCTGCGATGAAACCGGCGTGGGCATCGTCGAGCTTCGCGAGGACGGCCACATGGAAATCATCGCCAATGCTGTCGCTTCCTCCATGGAGCAGCACGCGCGTTTCGGCGGCGTAGTCCCGGAAATCGCGTCCCGCGCCCACCTTGAGGCCATGCCGCAGGTGATGCAGGCTGCGCTAGATGAGGCGGGCATAGCCAAGCCAGATGCCATCGCCGCTACCGTAGGGCCCGGCCTAGCTGGAGCACTGCTGGTAGGCGCCTCGGCCGCGAAGGCCTATGCTGCGGCCTGGGGCGTGCCTTTCTACGGCGTTAACCACCTTGGCGGCCACGTTGCCGTGGCCAACTTGGAAGGCGAAGAGCTGCCGCACTCGGTGGCCCTTCTGGTCTCGGGTGGGCATACGCAGTTGTTGGAGGTAGAGGCCGTCGGCAAGCCCATGCGCGAGCTGGGCTCTACGCTTGACGACGCCGCCGGTGAAGCCTACGACAAGGTCTCCCGTCTCCTTGGTTTGGGCTACCCCGGTGGCCCGGTGATTGATAAGCTCGCCGCCCGCGGCGAAGCCACCATCGATTTTCCGCGCGGCATGTCCCGCGCCGAGGATTTGCGCGGCCCGCACCGCCATGACTTCTCCTTCTCCGGGCTTAAGACCTCCGTGGCCCGCTACGTGGAGCGTGCCGAAAAAGCGGGGGAGACCATCAGCGTGGAAAATGTCTGTGCCAGCTTCCAAGAAGCCGTGGCCGATGTCCTGACCGCTAAGGCCGTGCGTGCCTGCGAGGATACCGGTGCCCGCGTGTTGCTGCTGGGAGGCGGGGTGGCCGCTAATTCCCGCCTGCGCGAGCTGGCCGCCGAGCGCTGCGCCGCCGCTGGGGTAGAGCTGCGAGTGCCGCGCTTTTCGCTGTGCACCGATAACGGGGTGATGATCGCGGCCATCGGCGCGCAACTCATCCATGAAGGTGCCCAGCCTTCTGGTCTCGACGTAGGCACCGATACCCAGATGGACGTGGAAGAGCCGCAGTTAACCTAAAGTTCTTCTCGCTCGCGCTGCAGGCGGGGCGCGGGGCCGGTACTCTAAAGGCGTTCATGCCCTCTTGGCTTTCTGAAGGAGCTTTCTCTCATGACCGTCGGTTTCCTTGTCAACCCTGATCTCACCCGCCGCAAGCTGGAGTTCGAGCTGGAGCATGCCAACCAGTTCTTGGGCGGCACCACCGAGGACCGCGTCTCCGTTGTATTCCAAGAAGATGGCACCACCTATGCGGCGCTCTACAACCCTGAAGCCAAGGCCGAAGGAGCCGAGCCTAACCCGGTAGCCTCTCTGGCACGCAACGCGGCCGCCACCGGCAACGCCGCCTTCCTGCAGGACCCCATCCGCTCCATCTGCGGCCCGGTCATTTTCGTCGACGCCGAGGGCGAAGATACCACCATCGATGCCGTCATCGAGTCCGTGGAACAGGGCCTTCGCGCCGTCAAGAACTACCGCGAAGACAACCCGGAGGAATACACCCTCTGGCGCGCGGCCGTTATCAATTCCGATAAGAGCCTCTAAACCCCGCCTCTCACAGGAAGGGTTCAAGCGCTTTTCGCACGCCCGTAATACGGTGTTCACATTCTTATGGTGTTCTAGGGAGCCGTACCGCTACTTCTAAGACTCAAAAGGTGAAAACTGTATGCTCCGTTCATCGCGCTTCGTCGCCTCCTTCGTTACCGCCCTCGCCGTGGGTGGCGCCACCGCCCTCGTGCCCGCCACCCCAGCGCTGGCCGCTGATTCTCCCATCTACCGCACCATTCTGCAGCCGGGCGAGGATGAATCCCAGGTCATGGTCACTTGGCGCACGAAGTCCAAGGCAGACGAGGTCCTCGAGGTCACCGGCCCAGAAGGCACCAAGACCTTCCGCGCCGACGAGCGCGATTACGGCGCCCTGCTGTACAAGTCCCAGTTCGCCACCGCTACCGACCTGCGGCCGGATACCGAGTACTCCTACCGCGTAGGCTCCGAAGAAGGCGGCTGGTCCGAGCCAGAGACTTTTAACACTGGCTCCAATGGCGATGACTGGTCCTTCCTTACCGTCGCAGACCCGCAGATCGGCGTAGATCTCAAGGTGGACGACCAAGCCGAACAGTGGCGCAAGACCATCGGCCACGCGGCTTCCCATGTGCCGAATGCCAGCATGATCTGGTCCCTGGGTGACCAGGTTGAGGGGTGGGGCGCGCAGGTACCGCAGTACGATGCATACTTCTCCGCTCCGGAGATTCGCCACATCCCTACCAATACGGTCCCGGGCAACCACGAGACCTATAACCTCACCATGAAGCATCATGATGAGCACTTCTCCAACCCGCACCAGGCGGACGATATCCGCGACCACTACTTCGAGCGCAATAACGTGCTCTTCATCGGCTTGGATTCCAATGCTTCTTCCGACGCCGATATCGCCCGTCACGAGCAGTTCCTGCGCGAGGCCATTGAATCCCGCGGCGCGGATAATGACTGGATCGTCGTCGGCATGCACCACGGCCCGTACTCCCAGGGCACGCATTATTCTGATAGGGACGTCGCCAACCTGCGCGAGAAGCTCACCCCGGTGCTTTCTGAGCTCAATGTCGATGCCGTGCTTTCCGGCCACGACCACATCTACACCCGCAGCCACCTGATGAAGAACAATAAGCCGGTCCTGCCGGAAAAGAAGCCGCAGCGCGGCGACGTCCTCGAGCCCAAGGATGGCGAGGCGCTGTACCTGACCACCACCACCGCGGGTGGCGGCAAGTATTACGACTTCACCGATGTCAATAATAAAAAGCACAAGGGCGCGCGAATGGAGACCATCGATCCAAAGCTTGCCCACGAGTCCACCGCAATGTGGCGCCAGGACTACACCGAGGACTACATGCGCGTGGATGTCTCCGATGACAAGCTCACCTTCACCACCTTCAACGAAGCCGATAACACGCTGGTGGACAAGGTTTCGCTCAAGAAGAAGGACCGCGGCGCTGCGCCTGCCGACGACGCCACCGACCCCGCCGACTCCACCGAGCCGGACGCCCCAGAGGCGCCCAAGGATCCAGAAGGTAGCAGCTCCCTGAGTTCCAGCGATATTTTCGGTGGGCTCAGCTCGAAGAAGTAACTAGCATCGTACCCGGGTCTGGCTAGCGCTCGGTGTGGCGCAGCCACGCCAATACGGCCTTTACCCGCCGGTTGGAGTCCTCGGGCAGAAACCCGAGCTTTAAAAACACATTGGAGACATGTTTGCTTACCGCTCCGGCGGTGAGCACGAGCGTGTCTTCAATTTCTTTATTGCTCAATCCTTGGGCCATAAGTCCCAGTACCTCTCGCTCGCGGGCGGTGAGCTGGGTCAGGCCACTGCGCTTTGCAGAGAGCAGCGCAGTGACCACCTCGGGGTCCACCACGGTGCCGCCGTGCGCGACCTCGTCTAGCGTGTGCACGAATTCTTCCACATCAGAAACGCGTTCCTTGAGCAGGTATCCGAATCCGCCGTGCTCCAAGAGTCGGTCAAGGTAGCTTGCCGCTACGTATTGGCTCAGCACTACCACTGGCTGGGTGGGGTTGGCCGCTCGCAGATCATGCACGGCGCGCAGGCCGTCGTCGGTCATGGTCGGTGGCATGCGCACATCGCTGATAATAAGGTCAAAATCTTCCTGCCCAGCAACGGCGCATAGTTCTTCGGCATCCGTGGCCGCCGTAACGCTATGCCCCAGAGCGCTGAGTAGCTGCTCGAGCCCCGCGCGCAATAGCGCGGAATCTTCCGCCAGTAGTAGTTTCATTCCGCCTCCTTCAGCGGTAATTCGACCCGCAGCCGGCCGCCGCGTTCGCCGGCGGCAGCGTCATGAGCCGCGGCAAAGTTTACCGTGCCGCCCAGTGCGGCGGCGCGCTCGCGCAGCCCGGCGAGGCCGGTGCCCGCCCGAGCTGGCTCCTTGGCCGTGGGGCCCGTGCCGTTATCAACGATGTCGAGGCGCAGCGTCTGCCCGAAAGCAACCGTTACCATCGCCTCAGTGGCCGCGCCGTGTTTGGACCCATTGGTAAGCGCCTCGGCCACCGCATGGTAAGCCAGCAGGGCAGTGGTCTCATCCACCGAGCACTCGACGCCTTCCACATGTAGTTCGGTCTCCAGCCCGGAGTGGGCGAGTAATTCGTCGAGGGCGGGGATTAATCCGGCGTCGAAAAGCACCTGCGGGGCAATGCCACGCACCGTCGCGCGCAGGGAGGCCAAGGCCAATGAGGCATTATGTTCCGCATCGGCCAAGGTCGGTTGCGCCTCAGGAGGGGCTTGCAATTTTGCGGCAGCCAAGTTGAGCTTGAGCGCGGTGAGGTACTGTTGCGGACCATCGTGCAGTTCGCGCTCGATGCGGCGGCGCTCGCCGGAGAAGGCATCGATAAGCGTCGCGCGCGAGGCCGCCAATTCCTCGGCCGAGGGGCTCAATGCCAGCCGAGTCAGCGAGGTCGATGCCAAGACCAAGAGGCGGTTGAGCCCCACCAATAAAGGCACCAGCAGCGAAGCGGCCAGCCAACAGGTGAAGAAAATCAGCGGCCGGTTGGAGGTAGACCACTCGCCAAAGGAGAATTCGGTCTTTGGCACGAATGGCGCAATGACCAGCACACCCGCTGTAAAGCCCAAGGCCGTCCACGCGGCAAAGCATGCAGCCGAAATTAGTAGCTGCAAAATAAGGTGATAAAACTGCTGCCAATCAAACCACCGGCCCGCACGCCGGAGTGGGATCTCCACGCCCATCCACTGCGCACCCAACCGGCCGACAAACTCCGCGGCGCGGCCCACAAGCGGAATCCACGGCAGCATCAGCACCGAAACCACCAACGCCGGGATAAATAGCGCGCCGAGGACGAGGCCCCACGCGCAGGCTTTGAGGGTTCGCATAACCCATGAGCCTAGCCGCCTTACCCAGGGTGGGGCAGTAGAGCTAGCTCTACCATTTTCCGGGCAGCCCGCCCCATGTCTTTCTTCTGCGCGGCCGAGTGGAATCAAAGGCATGTTAAAAGCAGAAAACCTCACTAAACGCTACGGCCGCCACACCGTGCTCAAGCAGGTCAATGTTTCCATCGCCCCGGGCGAATTCGTCGCTATCATGGGGCCTTCCGGCAGCGGAAAAACCACGCTCCTGAACCTGCTATCCGGGCTAGATAACCCCACCTCCGGCCGAGTCAACGCGCCGGGGCGCAAGCAGCGAGCCTTTGTATTCCAAGACTATAACCTGCTGGAATCCCTCAACGCCAAGCGCAATGCCACCTTGACCGCGCGCTTTTCCGGCCGGCGCCCTACACGCGGCCAGGTGGCAGAGGTCTTTGATTCGCTTGGCCTTGCTGGTTTAGAGCGCCGCCTACCCGCACAGCTTTCTGGCGGGCAGCAGCAACGCGTGGCCGTCGCCCGGGCACTGCTGGCTCAGGCGCCCTATATCTTCGCTGACGAGCCTACGGGCGCGCTTGACGACGCCACCGCATCCACCGTCCTTTCCCACCTGCGCGCCGCCGCCCGCGATGGCGCCAGTGTGGTCATGGTGACTCACTCTCACCTCGCCGCGGAAGCAGCCGACCGGATCATTTCCTTAGAGGAGGTGGCCCATGCTGGTGTGGCTTAAGGACTTACAGTCCAATTGGCTATCGTGGCTGGCCGTGGCGCTGACCCTGGTGGTGTCTTCCACCTCGTGCACCCTGGCGCTGGCCATGCTGGTGGCTTCCTCCGGGGCCGAAGGAGATCCCGCCGGCCCGGTGGGTGGCACGGTGTTGGGCATGGCCCTGTGCGTGGTGGTATTGGTGACGCTATCGCAGATGCGCCTTATCATTGCCGAGCGCGAGCCTATCTACCGCTCTTGGCGCATGGTGGGCATGCCCGGGGGGATGATCCTCGCTTTCATCCTGGGCCAAGTCGCAGTGGTCAGCGCGGCCGCCGGGCTCCTCGGCGTGCTGCCGGCCCGCCCCCTACTTGCCCCGTGCGTGCGCGCCCTGCGCAGCGACGGCATCCCCATGCCGGACATTGCCATAACCGGCCAGGTCGTTGTCATTGCGGTAGCCGTCTGCATGTCCGCGGCCCTGGTCGGCGCGCTCCCCCCACTGCGCCGAGTCTTCCGGCCGCACACAACCGCACACCCGGCGTGGCTCATGGTGAAGTTCGTGCTTGCGGCCGCGGCTATCAGCGGTACAGCCTACGGGGGCCTGCAGATTGATGACCCTGGAGACCTGCTCTCGGCCGAGATGGGTTTAGTCATCCTCGTCGCGCTCTTTTTGCCCTGGCTTATGCCTGTCCTGGATCAATGGACCCGCGCGGCCGGCATCGCTGGGGCTAATGTGCGCGTGCGCCGGTGCTTTTCCACCCCACACATCGTGCCATGGGTGCTCGTCGGCGGCTTTATCGTCGCCGTCGGCTCGGGCCTGCGCTTTGCAAGCGACGCAGGCGCCGGTGGAACCTTGTCCTCCTGGCAAGTCTTCGTCGCCCTTTTAGGGCCTGTCTTTGCTCCCAGCATCGTGGGCGCTGTGCTTACCTCGCTGCTGATGCACGGGCGCATCGCGGCCGATATCCGCGGCCTTACCCTGGCCGGCGCCACCCCCTCGGCCTGGACACGCGTGCAAGTGGGAGAAGCAGCTTGCCTCACCCTGACCGCGGCCGGCGTGGTCTGGGCGCTGTGCTTGGCGACGCTCCTTCCTCTCCACCACCTCCTTACCCCACAGGCTCCCCTCGGCCGGACGCTGATAGAGGAGTTGTGGTGGCCGTCCTTCGCCGTAATCTTTGGTGCCATGTTTATCGCACTGGGCGTCGTCAAGCTGGCGCTTGCCGGATTCGTGCGCGCTGGGCAACGGGAGCGCTGAGGGGATCGCTGAGGGCGTAAAAATGTGGGCCGGGCCATTGTTGAGGGTTAGCAGTCACGAGGGTAGAGTGCTAATCAGGTTGTTTGACCCACAGTTGTTCACCCGCGACGACGGCTGTGCTGGACATCCACAACCGGCACGCGCGCGCCATACCGGTGCGCATACGAACACTACGGAGGAAACATCATGGCAAACATCAAGCCTCTCGAGGACCGCGTCCTCGTACAGATCGTAGAAGCTGAAACCACCACCGCTTCCGGCCTGGTCATCCCAGATTCTGCCAAGGAAAAGCCACAGGAAGCTACCGTCGTTGCTGTAGGCCCAGGCCGCACCAACGACAAGGGTGAGCTCACCCCGGTAGGCGTCAACGAAGGCGATACCGTGGTCTTTTCCAAGTACGGCGGCACCGAGCTGAAGTACAACGGCGAGGAATACCTGCTGCTGTCCTCCCGTGACCTGCTCGCCGTCATCGAGAAGTAGGCCCAAATATGGCAAAGCTTATTGCATTCGACCAAGAAGCCCGCGAGGGAATCCAGCGCGGCGTCGATACGCTGGCTGATGCCGTCAAGGTCACCCTCGGCCCGCGCGGCCGCAATGTCGTGCTGTCCAAGGCTTTCGGTGGCCCCACCGTCACCAATGACGGCGTGACCATCGCCCGCGATATTGACGTTGAGGAGCCCTTCGAGAACCTCGGCGCGCAGCTGGTCAAGTCCGTTGCGGTCAAGACCAATGACACCGCTGGTGACGGCACCACCACCGCTACCTTGCTGGCCCAGGCGCTCATCTTCGAAGGCCTGCGCAACGTCGCGGCCGGCGCCAACCCAGTCGAGCTCAACCGTGGCATCGCGGCGGCGGCCGAAAAGGCCGTCGAGGAGCTCAAGGCTCGGGCCACCGCGGTCAACTCCTCTTCCGAAATCGCGCAGGTAGCTACCGTCTCCTCCCGCGACTCGGAGGTTGGCGAGATGGTTGCCGGCGCCATGGACAAGGTGGGCAAGGACGGCGTTGTCACCGTTGAGGAATCCCAGACCATCGACTCCACCGTCGATGTCACCGAGGGCATTTCCTTTGACAAGGGCTACCTTTCCCCGTACTTCGCTACCGAGGAAGAGACCTACCACGCCGTGCTGGACGACGCCGCAGTATTGCTCGTCCGCAACAAGATCTCCTCCCTGCCGGACTTCCTGCCGCTGCTGGAAAAGATCGCCGAGACCAACCGCCCGACCCTCATCATTGCGGAAGACGTCGAGGGCGAGCCGCTGCAGGCGCTCGTCGTCAACTCCATCCGCAAGGTACTCAAGGTCGCTGCCGTTAAGGCCCCGTACTTTGGCGAGCGCCGCAAGGGATTCATGGATGACTTGGCTGTCGTTACCGGCGCCACCGTCATCGACCCAGAGGTGGGCATTAACCTCAACGAGGCTGGCCTCGACGTGCTGGGTTCTGCCCGCCGCGTGACCATCACCAAGGATGACACCGTCATCGTCGATGGTGGCGGCACCGCTGAGGCAGTAGAGGAACGCCGCGAGCAGATCCGTCGCGAGATCGAGCGCACCGATTCCACCTGGGATAAGGAAAAGCTCGAGGAGCGCCTGGCTAAGCTCTCCGGCGGCGTGGCCGTCATCCGCGTCGGCGCCGCTACCGAGACCGAGGTCAACGAACGCAAGTTGCGCGTCGAAGACGCCATCAACGCGGCCCGCGCGGCCGTTGAAGAGGGCGTCATCGCCGGCGGCGGTTCGGTGATGGTCCAGATTTCCAAGGAACTCGAGTCCTTCGCCGAGGGCTTCGAGGGCGAGGCTAAGGTCGGCGTTCTCGCCGTCGCCCGCGCCCTGACCCGCCCGGCGTTCTGGATCGCCGAAAACGCTGGCCTCGACGGCGCCGTCGTCGTTTCCCGCGTTGCCGAGATGTCCAACGGTGAGGGTTTTAATGCCAATACCCTGGACTACGGCAACCTCATCGATAACGGCATTATCGACCCAGTCAAGGTCACCCACTCGGCCGTGGTCAACGCCACCTCCGTGGCCCGCATGGTTCTTACCACCGAGGCCTCCGTGGTGGAAAAGCCACAGGAAGAGCAGCCTGCTGACGCCGGTCACGGCCACCAGCACTAAACGGCCACCAACATCACCCGCCCCGCTTCCCGCGCGGCGGGTTTTGTTGTACCTAGCTAGGGCCGTGGAATACATCAAGGTCACCGGCGCACGCGAAAACAACCTGCGCGATATCTCCCTGTCCATCCCCAAGCGCCAGCTCACCGTCTTTACTGGTGTATCCGGCTCCGGCAAATCCTCCCTGGTTTTTGACACTATTGCAGCCGAGTCCCAGCGGCTTATCAACGAGACCTATCCTGGTTTCGTGCAGGGGTTTATGCCGTCGTTGGCCCGGCCGGACGTCGATAAGCTAGAGCGTCTCACGGCCGCCATCGTGGTGGGCCAGGAGCCTATGGCCGCCTCCTCCCGCTCCACCTTTGGCACCGCTACCGATATCACTGCCATGCTGCGCGTGCTGTACTCGCGCATGGCCACCCCGCGCGCCGGCGGCCCTGCGGCCTATTCTTTTAACGTCCCCTCCGCCTCCGGCCAGGGCGCCATCGAGGTCAACGGCACCAAGGAGGTGCGCCGCTTCGAGCGCACCGGTGGAATGTGCCCCGAATGCGAGGGCATCGGCCACTTTTCCGATATCGATCTGTCCTGCCTAGTCGACGAGGATCTTTCGCTTGCCGACGGCGCCATTATCTACCCCGGCATGAAACCCGACTCCTGGATGTGGCGCGCCTATGCCGAATCCGGCCTGTACCCGGCCGACATTCCCGTCCGCGAGTTCACGGCCGAGCAAAAAGAGGCGCTGTACTATACCGAGACCAAAACCAAGGTCGGCGGGGTCAACATGAGCTACATGGGCCTAGCCACGCGCCTGCGCAAGAACGTGCTGAGCAAACCGGTAGAAAGCCTGCAAAAGCACATGCGCGCTTTTGTTGAGCGCGCCGTCGTCTTCGTCGCCTGCCCCGCATGCCACGGCACGCGCCTGGCCCGCCATGCCCGCGAATCTTATATCGAGGACGCTTCCATTGCGGACCTGTGCGAGATGGAGCTTACTGACCTGCGCCGCTGGCTCGCAGGCGTTTCACTGCCGGCCGCGCAACCACTGCTCGATTCCATCGCCGCGGCCGTTGACAACGCCATCGAGCTCGGCTTGGGGTACCTCACCCTCGCCCGCGCGGCCGGCACGCTCTCCGGCGGCGAAGCCCAACGCACCCGCATGGTCCGCCACTTAGGCTCTGCGCTTTCCGACGTCACCTATGTCTTCGACGAACCCACCGCCGGCCTGCACCCGAGCGACTGCGAGCGCATCAATAGCCTCCTGCTGCGGCTGCGCGATAAGGGCAATACCATACTGGTGGTGGAGCACAATCCCTCTACCATCGCGGCGGCCGATCACGTGGTGGATCTCGGTCCTGGCGCCGGTGGGGACGGCGGCCGCATTACCTTCGGCGGCACTCCCGCAGAACTGCGAGCGGCCGATACCACCACGGCCCGGCATATGTCAGGGCCCATTGCGCTAAAGGACACCGTGCGTACACCTACCGGGACTTTTGCGGTACGCGGCGCCCAGCGCAATAACCTGCGCGGAATCGACGTCGATTTTCCCGAAGGCGTCTTGACCGTCATTACCGGTGTCGCAGGTTCTGGCAAATCCTCGCTCACGGCCGAGATTCCGGCCGCAGTAGGGGAGCGCCTGCTTAGCATAGGCCAAGCCCCCATCAAAGGTTCGCGCCGCTCTAACCCCGCGACCTACACCGGTGCTCTCGACCCCATCCGCAAGGCCTTTGCCAAGGCCAATGGCGTAAAGCCCGCACTCTTTTCCGCAAATTCCGAAGGCGCTTGCCCCAAGTGCAACGGTGCGGGCGTGGTCTACGTCGAGCTAGGCGTGATGAGTGGGGTGGATGTAACGTGCGAAATCTGCCAGGGCCGCCGCTTTTCGGCCGATGTGCTGGCCTACACCTTGGGCGGGCGCACTATTGCCGATGTCTTCGAGCTCTCGGCCGCCCACGCCGCGGATTTCCTGAGGGAGGTCAAAGTCCCGGCCGCGGCGAAAATCTGCGACACTCTGCGCACCGTCGGCTTGGGATACGTGACCCTAGGCCAGCCGCTGTCTACCTTGTCCGGCGGCGAGCGCCAACGCCTCAAGCTCGCAGCGCATCTAAGCGATAAGAAGTCCACCGCTAATTTGCTGGTGCTTGATGAGCCTACCACCGGCCTACACCCGGCAGATACCGCGCGTATCTTGGCGCTGTTGGATGAGCTGGTGGACACCGGCCACACCGTCATCTGCATCGATCACAACTTGGCCGTACTCGCGCATGCAGATCACGCCATCGACTTAGGTCCCGGCGCCGGTTCGGCCGGCGGCCAGGTTGTCTTTAGCGGCACCCCGGCCGATTTAACCGAGCAGAAAGACTCGGTGACGGGGCGCTTTCTTGCCGACGCCCTCGTCTCCCCCTAGTTTTCCGCCCTAAGCGTTGGCGGGGGCAGTGGCGCGGCGGCGTTGGCGCAGCGCAACGATGCGCTCGGATTCGCTCATGCCGCCCCACACACCATAGGGCTCGGCAGATTGCAGGGCGTGCTCGCGGCACATGTCGATGACTGGGCAAGAGTTGCAGATGGCCTTTGCACGGTTCTCGCGTTGGACACGGGCACGGCCGCGCTCGCCATCCGGGTGATAAAATACGTCCGAGTTTTCGCCACGGCAAGCGCCTTGAAGCTGCCAATCCCACAGGTCAGCGGTGGGACCGGGAAGCAAATTCGGCTGAGACACGTTACTAAGCTCCTTTGTAAGGACGAAAATTCTTTGTGGTTTCCGCAGTCTCGCGGGAAGCAACCTCACGTAGTGTTTCGTGCGTGGGTAAACGGTGGGTTACCGATTTTTGACTTTTAGGTATTCTCCCCTCGCTAGCCCCACCTGCACCGCGGTTTACCAGCGAAAACGGCGAAGGTTAACGGTATATGAATTTTCCGCCGCTCCGGTTACATTGGTGATGTGACCGCGCGCTGCCTTTGCATAAACTTCCCCTGTGCCAATATGGTTAGTTACCGGTTTAAAACATGTCAGAGGGTGCATACGTGAGTGATAAGGAACAGGAGTTAGCGGATCTCGTCCCGCATGCCGTCGACGGCAGCCGGCGGGCGCTGCAAAAAGTCCTGCGGATCATTCACCCGCAGGTGCTGCGTTACTGCCGCGCCCGCATTGGCGGCGGACGCCAGCCCACCGCGGAAGACGTGGCCCAAGAGATTTGCCTTGCAGTAGCCACCTCTATTGGTTCCTATGAAGACAAGGGTCGCCCGTTTATGGCCTACGTCTATGGCATCGCCTTTAATAAGGTCACTGATGCTCACCGCGCCTTGGGCCGCGATAAGTCCACACCTACCGAGGAAATCCCGGAAGATTCCGCGCGAGAAGCCACCCCCGAAGAATGGGCGTTGGAGGCCGACGGTAGTAACAGAATGCGCGCCTTGCTCGATACGTTAAGTGACAAGGCGAAAAACATCGTTATTCTGCGTGTGTTCAATGGTTTGTCGGCAGAAGAGACCGCGGCAATTGTGGGTTCCACCCCAGGTGCGGTTCGTGTCGCACAGCACCGAGCACTCGCTCAATTGCGAAAGAATCTCCAAGCCGCACAGGAAACTGCGCACTAAGGGTCTACTTGCCCTACTCACAGCGGATATCTCATAACAGAAAGGAAGGGGGAGAGACACCATCATGGCACCGAAGCACCACGGCGATAATGACGGCCTCGCGGATCAGCTCCAGCCCTTGGTAGATGATGATGCATTCCTCACCGAGCTTTCGAAGGGAAATAACCCTTCCGACGGCCAGGATGACCTGGCGGAGCTGCTGCTGGAGTTAAAGGGGGACGTCGATAAGCAGATGCCTCCAGCCCCGCTGGTAGAAGGCGCCGACGCTGAGCCTGAGGTCATTGACTTAGGCCAAGCCCGCAAACGTCGCCGCGGCGGCCCCATTGTGCATGGGCTCATCGGCGCTGCCGCCGCAACCCTAGTCATCGCTGGAGCCGGTGGTGCGATGTTGCACGCTGGAACCTTTGATAACGGCGATAAGACCCGCAACGTGGAACTGGCCGGCACGCTGGAAGAGATGGAATCTCGCGCGGCCGAAGGCGATATTGAAGGCGCTCGCGAATTGATGAAGGACGCCCGCGCCAAGCTGGACGAGGCCGAAGGCAAGGAAGAAAAGGCCATCGCCGCCAACCGCGAGGCGGAACAAAAGCGCTCTGCGCAACCGAAGCCCACCCCGCACACCGTTACGGAGACTGCCACCGAAACCGTGGCGGAAGAAGCTTCGCAACCGGAGCAGCAGCCGGAGCAGGTCACCGTGACCGAAACTCAGTACGCCACCGAAACCGTGGTGGTCACGGAACAGGGGCAGCCAAACCCGCAGCCCAATCCCAACGATGACGACGAGCCGACGACCACCATCGAGTTGGGCCAGCAGCAGTAGAAGCTAGCGGCCCTCTAGGCCATCCAAGTAACCCAAGGCGTAGTCCCAAGGCACGTAGCGGGAGGGATCTGGCTCGGCGCCCGGCTCATGCACCGGCGCTAGCTCGCCTTCAAGGGTGGCGCGCATATTGGCGGCCATAATATCCCACTCATAGAAGTGGTTTTCCTGGCAATCCTCGCACAGGAAGAAGATGCCATCGATGCCGCGTGGGCCGAGGATGGACGCGAATTTCTGCACCAGCGCGAGGTCGTGGATGATGGCGATCCTGTCGTCGTCGGTAAGCGGCATGACCTGCTCATCCTCCTCCAAGAAGGAGGCTGGGTCATTCGGATCGTCGGCGAAAGGATCGCGGGGCATATTGGCGAAGAAGTTCACGCCTGCGAGCCTATTGAACTTGCTCGCTCGAGGCAATTTACCCCTGCCCAAATGGTGTCTTCGGCCGGCAACGCACTACAGTTGGGTTAGCCGCTAAACCTGTTAAGGAGAGACCTCGATGAGCGAGAATCGTATTCATACTGGTGGAGATGACCCGAACAAGGTAGCCCTGCGCGGCCTGACCTTTGACGATGTGCTCCTTTTGCCCGCCGAATCCAATATCGTGCCCTCCGAGGTCGATACCGGCGCGCAATTTACCCGCAATATCCGCCTCGGTGTTCCGCTTGCCTCGGCCGCCATGGATACCGTGACCGAGGCCCGCATGGCCATTGCCATGGCCCGCCAGGGTGGTATCGGCGTGCTGCACCGCAACCTGTCCACCGAGGACCAGGCCGAGCAGGTAGAGATTGTGAAGCGCTCCGAGTCCGGCATGGTCACCGACCCCATCACTGCCCGCCCGGATATGACCATCGGGGAAGTAGACGCGTTGTGCGCCCGCTTCCGCATCTCTGGCCTGCCGGTGGTAGACGAGGATGGCGCCCTGGTGGGCATTTGCACCAACCGCGATATGCGCTTCGAGCCTGATTTTGACCGCAAGGTCAGCGAAGTCATGACGGCCATGCCGCTCGTCGTTGCGCGCGAGGGCGTATCCAAAAAGGAAGCCCTCGAACTTCTCTCGGCCAATAAGGTGGAAAAGCTGCCCATCGTCGATGCGAACAATAAGCTCACCGGTCTGATTACCGTCAAGGACTTTGTCAAGACCGAGCAGTATCCCAACGCGTCCAAGGACTCGGCCGGCCGCCTGTTGGTTGCGGCCGGCATCGGTACCGGCGAAGAGTCCTACCAGCGCGCCGCCGCGCTTGTCGACGCCGGCGTGGACGCCCTCGTCGTCGACTCCGCCCACGCCCACAATAACCGCGTGCTGGAAATGGTCTCCCGCGTGCAGAAGGATTTCGGTTCCAAGGTAGATGTCATCGGCGGTAACCTTGCCACCCGCGAGGCCGCCCAGGCGATGATCGATGCCGGCGCCGACGCCATCAAGGTCGGCATCGGCCCGGGCTCCATTTGCACCACCCGCGTCGTCGCCGGCGTGGGCGCGCCGCAAATTACCGCCCTGATGGAAGCTGCCGCAGTAGCTGGCCCGGCCGGTGTGCCGATTATCGGCGATGGTGGCATGCAGTACTCCGGCGACGTCGCCAAGGCCTTGGCGGCCGGTGCCGATACCGTCATGCTGGGTTCCATGTTTGCCGGCACCACCGAAGCCCCCGGCGACATCGTGGTCTACCAGGGCAAGCAGTACAAGCGCTACCGCGGCATGGGCTCCATGGGCGCCATGCAGGGCCGCGGACTTTCCGGCGAGAAGCGCTCCTACTCCAAGGACCGCTACTTCCAGGCCGATGTCCGCAGCGAAGACAAGCTGGTTCCGGAAGGCGTCGAAGGCCGCGTGCCCTTCCGCGGCGATATCGATGCCATCGTGCACCAGATTATTGGCGGTCTGCGCGCTTCCATGGGATATACCGGCTCCGCCACCCTGGCCGAGCTAAAGACCAAGCGCTTCGTCCAAATCACCGCCGCGGGCCTAAAGGAATCTCACCCGCACCACCTGCAGCAAATCGCAGAAGCACCAAACTACCGCTAGGAATATCATGCGTGAATACGCCGAAATTGGCATCGGCCGCGAGGCCCGCCGCACCTTCGATCTAGAGCAACTATCCATCGTGCCGCAGCGTCGTACCCGTTCTTCCAAGGACGTGGATACCACCTGGAACATCGACGCCTATGCCTTCGACATTCCCTTCGTGTCCCACCCCACTGATGCGCTCGCCACCCCCGAGTTCATCATCGAGATGGGCAAGCAAGGCGGCCTCGGTGTCATCAATGCCGAGGGCCTGTGGGGCCGCCACAAGGACCTCGAGGGAGCTTTAGCCCGCATTTACTCGCAGCCGGGTGATAGCTCCATCATTCAGGAACTACACGCTGCCCCGCTTGACGACGCCCTCCTTACCGAACGCATCTCCCAAGTCCGCGACTCCGGCGTCACCGTAGCTGTGCGTGTCTCGCCGCAGCACGCCCGCGAGATGGCTCCGAAGGTCATCGCGGCCGGCGCCGAGTTGCTGATTATTCAGGGCACCTTGGTTTCGGCCGAGCACGTGGCTACCGGCGGTGAGCCATTGAACCTCAAGGAGTTTATCGGCTCGCTGGATGTTCCCGTCATCGCCGGCGGAGTCACCGACTACACCACCGCGCTACACCTGATGCGCACCGGCGCGGCCGGCGTCATTGTAGGCGCGGGCGTGACCACCAACGCCGAGACCGTCGGCATCGACTCGGCCATGGGCACTGCGATTGCCGACGCCGCCGCAGCCCGCCGCGACTACCTCGATGAGACCGGCGGCCGCTACGTGCACATCATCGCCGATACCGAGTTTGAAAACTCCGGCAATATCGCCAAGGCTTTTGCGTGCGGCGCCGACGGCGCTGTCCTAGGGCCGCTGCTTGCTCAGGCCCGCGAGGCCGGTGGTAAGGGCTGGTACTGGCCCGCCACGGCCGGACACCCGCGCTTCCCGCGAGGCTTCGTTCAGTTCTCCGGTGCCGATACCGAGTTGGACGTGGATTTTCTCACCACCGGCACCCCGGCCGAAGCTGCAGAAGATTCCGCGGCCCCCTCGCTTGAAACCGTGTTGCACGGTCCCTCTAGCGAGCCCTTCGGCCGCACCAATCTCGTCGGTGCGCTGCGCCGCTCTATGGCCAAGTGCGGCTATACCGACCTGAAGTCCTTCCAAAAGGTCAAACTCGCTGTTCGCTACTAATTCCGATCGAATCCCTCAACGCGGCTGTGCCTTTTGGTACAGCCTCGTGTTGTGCTTCGGCTTCTTTTCCGCATTCCGCTGATTAGCTGATGAACACCTGCAGACTAGGAGAGTGGTTGGGAGACTAGCTGCCAACCACCTTCGCGCCTCCATGTGGTCTGCTTTGTCATCGGCCGCCAGTGCCCTGCATTTTGTACCGGGCACACGCGTGCTCCCGTGGGATTGAGCTCTACTACCTTTTCCTCCGCGGCCGCACGCAGCACCACCGAATTATGCGCCACATCTGAGTGTCCCACGCGCTCTGCCTGCCGCGGACCACACAGTGGAACCCACTCATCCCACTGGTCTCCAAAGATCTCCGCGGCCGAGAGCGTTACTTGCTGTGGGCCTTGTTCGTCCAGCGCAGACGTCACCGCGGCCGTGGTTGGTGTGGTATCGCAACCGCACATTAAAAGCCCCGAGGCGAGCACAACAGTCAAGCGCTTCATAGGTCATTAGTCTAGTGGGTTAGACTATGGGACGTGACTAAGCCAAATACTACCCCGCGCCCCGTCCTCGTTGTGGACTTTGGCGCTCAGTACGCGCAGCTTATTGCCCGCCGCGTGCGCGAGGCCAAGATTTACTCCGAGGTTGTCCCCAACTCCGCTTCTGTAGAGGAAATTAAAGCAAAGGACCCAGCCGCTCTCATTTTGTCGGGCGGACCATCTTCCGTATATGCAGATGGCGCCCCGGCCCTCAAGCCGGAGCTACTTGAGCTCGGCATTCCTGTCTTCGGCATTTGCTACGGCTTCCAGGCCATGAACCATGCGCTTGGTGGCACTGTCTCTTCCACCGGCGAGCGTGAGTACGGCCGCACCGATATAGACGTTAAGGGCGGTGTGCTTCACGCTGGCCTAGAGTCAACCCACAAGGTGTGGATGTCCCACGGTGATGCCGTTTCTTCTGCACCTGAAGGCTTTGAGGTTACGGCCACCTCGGCCGGTGCTCCCGTTGCCGCTATGGAGTGCCCAGCCAAGCAGATGGCCGGCGTGCAGTACCACCCTGAGGTGCTCCACTCGCCGCACGGCCAGGAGGTGCTTACCCGTTTCCTGACCGAGATTGCCGGCCTAGAGCAGAATTGGACGGCCGATAATATCGCCGAGCAGCTCATCGCGGATGTCCGCGCACAGGTGGGCGAGGAAGGCCGCGCTATTTGCGCCCTGTCCGGCGGTGTGGATTCGGCTGTGGCGGCCGCGCTGGTGCAGCGCGCCATTGGCGATCGTCTCACCTGTGTTTTTGTTGATCACGGCCTGCTGCGTGCCGGCGAGCGTGAGCAGGTGGAAAAGGACTTTGTCGCCTCCACCGGCGCGAAGCTGGTGACTGCCGATGAGCGCGCCGCCTTCCTGGATAAGTTGGCAGGAGTTAGCGACCCAGAAGCCAAGCGCAAGGCTATCGGCGCGGAGTTTATCCGTTCCTTTGAGCGGGCGGTTGCAGGCGTGCTTGACGACGCCCCCGCAGGCTCCACCGTCGACTACCTCGTCCAAGGCACGCTGTACCCGGACGTCGTCGAGTCTGGCGGCGGCGATGGCACGGCGAATATTAAGTCTCACCATAATGTCGGCGGTTTGCCAGATGATGTGGAGTTCGAACTGGTCGAGCCGTTGCGCCTGCTGTTTAAGGACGAGGTGCGTGCCGTCGGCCGCGAGCTGGGCTTGCCGGAAGAGATCGTTAGCCGTCAGCCATTCCCTGGCCCAGGCTTGGGTATCCGCATTATCGGTGAGGTGACCGAGGAGCGCTTGGAGACGCTGCGCGAGGCAGACCTCATTGCCCGCACCGAGCTGACCAATGCCGGCCTGGATGACCAGATTTGGCAGTGCCCGGTAGTACTGCTGGCCGATGTCCGCTCTGTTGGCGTGCAGGGCGACGGCCGCACCTATGGCCACCCGATCGTGCTGCGCCCGGTGTCCTCGGAAGACGCCATGACCGCGGACTGGACCCGCCTGCCGTACGAGGTGCTGGAGAAGATTTCTACCCGCATCACCAACGAGGTAAAGGACGTTAACCGCGTGGTCTTGGACTGCACCTCCAAGCCACCGGGAACCATCGAGTGGGAGTAAAACGGCATGCGTAGAAGGCGCTCAGGCTATTGCTGGGCGCCTTTTCGCTCGTTTTAGTGGCCGGCACTTACTCGCGCGGGGTAAACGGTGGCCGCCACACAATGCGTCCGCCCACCCGCTCGAGGCGGCCGCGCCGAGGTGGGGCGTTGGGGTCATCGTCGTTGACGCCATTATGGTAAGCGCAGCACATGACCAGGTTTTTCATATTCGTCTCCCCGCCGTTGCTCCACGCTTTAAGGTGGTGGACTTGGGAGAGGTCGGCCGGCTGGTTACAGCCCGGCCAAGCGCAGCGTGGGTTTTCTGCAGCGGCCATAATGCGCTGCTTGTCATTGGCCACGCGTGCCGTGCGGTAGAGATTGACTGGGCCTTCTTCGGGGTGCACGAGCGTGACGTAGCCGGTTTCTTTGTCGCCAGAAAAGCCGACGTCGTTGAGCACGCGGCGCAGATATTCGGTGCCGGTGATGGTGGCGCCGTTGGTCAGATCGAGTTCGATATCATCGCCGCGGCCGTCGCGGATACGGATGAATTTGTCCAGCGGCACGATGGCATTGGTCACCACTTCTGCCCGCGCGGCCGCTGCTTGGTCAAAGAAGACCTTTTCTACCGCCTCGAGTGATTGCTTTCCGGTCGCGGCCAGCGCGGCGTTAAGATCCGCAATGAAACTAGAGGCTCCGGTGATGGTAAGCGTCCAGTAGTCATTGGGGCGTCGGTAAGTGCGCACGCCTGGGCTTACAGTGTTGTCTTTCATTTCGCGCAGGCGTCGGCGGGCGTGCTTAAGGATGTGGCTCATCGAGCCGGTCATCGCACAGCATTCTGCACGCAGCTGCCAGGCTTGCTTCTTGCTGGGCGCGCGGTTAACAATGCGCTCTAGGGCAGTAAGGGTGGCGATGGAGTGGGTGTTGCGGCGGGCGTCGGCAATAGCACGGCGCTGTAGGCGCGTAAATTTGGTGCGGCCGAAGTAGCTTTCGCACAAAAGAAGCAGATCGGCGGCGATGGCATCGGGCGCGCCGCGGTCCATAAGCTCGGACCCAGACATGCCCTGGCACCCGGCGATGATGTCCATGCCGGGGCCCAAGGCGGTGAGGTAGGTCTCGAGTGCGTTCATGCCTGCAACGCTACGGCGCGCACCTACACCGGCGCACGGCCGGTGCAACCGCTACAGCGGATTCTGTGGATAACCCGCCCCACACCCGGCACTAGGGCCGGAAAAGCTGTGGATAACCCCGAAAAGTGTCGTGTAGATTAGGCAAACGCGAGTCGGCGCGTGCCATCCACGTGGGGGAAGACGAAAAAGCTCAGCCCAAAGACCACTAGCCATACCAGGCCGGCGCCCCACGCGGGCAGGGCCACGATGGGCGCGAGCATCACCATAAGCCACAGGATCATAAGCGGCACGAGCTGTGCGACGGTGGGAACCAGAGCGACATTGCGCTTGTCGGCATAAGCGCGCATCGCGCGGCGGTAGGGGTGGGCAAAGACGAGAACGAAGGCCGACACAAGGCATACGAGCGCCCCAACCAGTGCGGCAAAGATATGCGCGCGGCTAGCCAAGAGTGCCACGGCCGCACCGATGAGGATGGACGAGCCCAAGCGCACCCATGCCGGAGTGGGGATGGGGGTGGTGTGCTCGCGCATGGCGCTGTAGGCAGCGTTGAGGTTCATACCGCTAAGGCTACCATTCGAACATACACTTGCATGTGTCCGGGTGAGGGTTCATACTATTCGGGTGAGTCAAACGAGCGTTCGCCTAGAAAAAGCAGTGGCCGGGGTAAGTAGGTCGGACCGCGTGGCGATGCTGCGTACCCGCATGCGCGCTATGGAGCGCGGCCCGGAAGAAGAGCTGGTAGATACACTCCCCGGCTTGGCGCGCTTGCTTCCTGCAGGTGGGTTGGCGCGTCGGCAGGTGGTGCACTGTGCAAATTGCCCAGCGCTTATTGTGGAGCTTATCTGTCACCTCACCGCCTGTGGTGGGCATGTGGGAGTGGTGGGGTGGCCAGATCTCATACTCGCACAAGTGGCCGATAAAGGTGATATCGAACGCGTGGTAACCGTGCCGGATCCTGGCCTGGAATCCTGGATGGTGACGGGAGTATTGGCGGAGGGGTTGGACCTCGTCATCCACCATGGGCCGCCCGGCGAGGTGAGCCCCACCAAGGCTCGGCCGGTGCTGGCGAAGGTGCGCGGCGGGCGTGCGGCGGTACTTACGATAGGAACCCGGCTGCCGGGTACGGCGGTGGGGATAGAGGCTCGGGTGAGTGCCTATCGGGGCGTCGGCAAGGGCAGCGGACGCATTCGCGGCGTGGACATGGAGGTGGAGGTGACCTCGAAGCAGGCTACCTCGCGCGGGATGCTCACGGTGGGTGAGCGCCGCCGGTTGGAGGCCGTATGAGGGTAGCGGCGGTGTGGTTTCCGGATTGGCCCATCCAGGCCGCCGGCGGTCAGGGGCCGATGGTTATCGCGCGCAACCACGCGGTGGCGGTGTGCGATAGGGCGGCGCGCCGGGCGGGCGTTCGGCGCGGGATGCGCCTGCG
>ERZ1031055.18-NODE-18-length-22415-cov-28.901610_pt1 | contig 22415 bp, 15 predicted proteins | sample MGYA00517295_ERZ1031055 | MGnify/ENA primary metagenome ERZ1031055 (study PRJEB33718, sample SAMN03159738) | human skin metagenome | collected 2014-05-20 | study: EMG produced TPA metagenomics assembly of the PRJNA266117 data set (Human skin bacterial metagenome...
CCGTAACCGAAGGCACCATCACGCAGTGGCTCAAGTCCGTCGGCGATACCGTCGAAGTAGACGAGCCTTTGCTCGAGGTCTCCACCGACAAGGTCGACACCGAAATCCCCTCCCCCGTAGCTGGCACCATTATTGAAATTAAGGCTGACGAGGATGACACCATCGAGGTCGGCGAAGTCATCGCCATCATCGGTGACGAGGATGAGGCTGACTCCGCATCCAACGACTCCTCCGCTGATAAGAGCGAGGAGGAAGAAGCAGACACTAAGGAAGAGCCGAAGGGTGACTCCTCTAATGGCGGTTCCGGTGAGGCAGCCGATGTAGAAATGCCTGAACTCGGCGAGTCCGTCACCGAAGGCACCATCACCCAGTGGCTGAAATCCGTCGGCGACACCGTCGAAGTAGACGAACCACTCCTCGAGGTCTCCACCGACAAGGTCGACACTGAAATCCCTTCCCCAGTAGCAGGCACCCTGGTAGAAATCCTCGCCGACGAAGATGACACCATCGAGGTCGGCGAAGTCATCGCCCGCATCGGCGACGAAAACGCCACCGCATCCTCCTCCAACTCCAAGTCCGAAAACGAAGACAAGGAAGAAAAGAAGGAAGAACCAAAGACCGAAGAAAAGGAAGAGAAGAATGATAACTCTTCCAACGGTGACTCCGGCGAGGCAGCCGATGTAGAAATGCCTGAACTCGGCGAGTCCGTCACCGAAGGCACCATCACCCAGTGGCTGAAATCCGTCGGCGACACCGTCGAAGTAGACGAACCACTCCTCGAGGTCTCCACCGACAAGGTCGACACTGAAATCCCTTCCCCAGTAGCAGGCACCCTGGTAGAAATCCTCGCCGACGAAGATGACACCATCGAGGTCGGCGAAGTCATCGCCCGCATCGGCGACGAAAACGCCACCGCATCCTCCTCCAACTCCAAGTCCGAAAACGAAGACAAGGAAGAAAAGAAGGAAGAACCAAAGACCGAAGAAAAGGAAGAGAAGAAGCCTGAGCCAAAGGCCGAGGAAAAGAAGGAAACCAAGCAGGATTCCTCCTTGAACGCCTCCGCCAAGGTCAACAATGGCGATAACGTTCCTTATGTCACCCCGCTGGTACGCAAGCTGGCAGATAAGCACGGCGTGGACCTCAATAACGTTGAGGGCACCGGCGTAGGCGGCCGTATCCGCAAGCAGGACGTGCTCGCGGCTGCTGGTGAGGGCGAGGCACCTGCCAAGTCTGGCGCAAAGTCCGATAACTCCCCACGCGCTCGTTGGTCCACCAAGTCCGTGGATCCGGCCAAGCAGGAGCTTATCGGCACCACTCAGAAGGTCAACCGCATCCGCGAAATTACCGCCGCCAAGATGGTGGAGGCGCTGCAGATTTCCGCACAGCTTACCCACGTGCAGGAAGTCGACATGACCGCCATCTGGGATATGCGCAAGAAGAACAAGCAGGCTTTCATCGACAAGCACGGTGCCAACCTGTCTTTCCTGCCATTCATTGTGAAGGCTACCGCTGAGGCTTTGGTTTCCCACCCGAACGTGAATGCGTCCTATGACCCAGAGACCAAGGAGATGACCTACCACTCGGACGTCAACATCGCTATCGCCGTTGACACCCCGAAGGGCCTGCTCACCCCGGTCATCCACAAGGCACAGGACATGACCCTGCCGCAGATCGCTCAGCAGATTGCAGAGCTTGCTGATAAAGCCCGCAACAACAAGCTGAAGCCGAACGATCTCACCGGTGCTACCTTCACCGTGACCAACATCGGCTCCGAGGGCGCCATGCTCGATACCCCGATCTTGGTTCCGCCACAAGCCGGCATCCTGGGCACCGCGGCTATTGAGAAGCGCCCAGTGGTTGTCAACGAGAACGGCCAGGACGCCATCGCTATCCGCCAGATGTGCTATCTGCCATTCACCTACGACCACCAGGTGGTTGACGGTGCGGACGCAGGCCGCTTCATCACCACCATCAAGGACCGCCTGCAGACCGCAGACTTCCAGGCAGACCTCGAAGTCTAAAGGTTCTATCGCCGCTTAAGCCTCCGAGCCCCACCGCGGGGCTCGGAGGCTTTTGCCATGTCTGGGGTGCCAAGTGGGGGTGATAAATGCATCATCGCCCGAACCATTCATCCAGTTTTATAAGGGGCTTTGCCCGCCCCCTCACTCTAACCCCGTCGTGAGCGCAGTAGGCGCATTGTTAAGCAGTGATACGGCGCATAAAAGTCTCCAAAGGGGCATCGGTTCACCGATGGTTAAACATATAATTGGGGCGGTTACAGCCATTGTCCCCCACTAAGGAGTCTCACTGACATGGAATTCATCTCCCGCCACCTAGGGCCGGATTCTGCGGAGCAGGCCACCATGCTTGCGAAGGTAGGCTACGACAGCGTGGACGCGCTGGTCGATGCCGCGCTTCCTCCCCAGATCCGCGCCACTGAACTCCCTCAGCTGCCAGAAGCCCTTTCGGAGGATGAAGCACAGGCTAAATTGCGGGAGTACGCCAACCAGAACACGGTCCTGAAGTCTTTTTATGGACAAGGTTTTTCTGACACTCTTACTCCGGCTGTCATCCGCCGCGGGCTGCTGGAGGACGCGGGATGGTATACGGCCTATACGCCGTATCAGCCAGAGATTTCCCAGGGGCGGCTAGAAGCGCTGCTCAACTTCCAGACCATGATTGAATCCCTGACTGGGCTGCCCATTGCCAACGCGTCCTTGCTGGACGAGGCCTCGGCCACCGCCGAAGCCGTGGGGCTTATGTCTCGCGCGGTAAAGAAGGGCCGCCGCGTGGTGCTGGATTCTCGCCTGCACCCGCAGGTGCTTACCGTTGCTGCGGAGCGCGCCCGCGCCATTGACCTCGAGGTGGAAATCGTCGACCTGCGCGAAGGCCTCGTTGGAGAGGACCTTATTGGTGCGGTCATTGCCTATACCGGTACCGAGGGCGATATCTTTAACCCCTCCGCCCTTATCGAGGAGCTGCATACGCGCGGCGCAATGGCTGCCGTGGCCACCGACCCGCTTTCCCTTTTGCTTCTGGAAGGCCCCGGCTCGCTCGGCGCCGATATCGTGCTCGGTTCCTCCCAGCGCTTCGGCGTCCCGCTCTTCTTCGGCGGACCGCACGCTGCCTACATGGCGGTCACAGACAAGCTCAAGCGCAAGATGCCGGGCCGCATCGTGGGCGTATCCAAGGACGCGGACGGACGCCCAGCTTACCGTTTGGCGCTGCAGACCCGCGAGCAGCACATCCGCCGTGAGCGCGCCACCTCCAATATCTGTACTGCACAGGCGATGCTGGCTAATGTGGCCTCCATGTACGCCGTCTACCATGGCCCGCAAGGCCTCAAGGCTATCGCGCAGCGCATCCATGGGCTGGCTTCCTCCTTCGCCCAGTCCGTCAAGGATGCCGGAAAGGAATTGGTCTCCGAGGCGTTCTTCGACACCGTTACTGTCGCCGGCGTAGACGCAGCCGCCATCAAGGCAGACCTCCAAAAGGAGGGCTACCTTGTGCGCACCATCGGCGAAGATAAGGTATCGGTATCCTTTGGTGAATCGGCGACCAAGGGGGACGTCGCCAAGCTTGCCCAGGCCTTCGGCGCCGAATCTGCTGAGGCTGATTTCGCCCTGCCGGAGAACCTGCAGCGCAGCGAGGAGCCACTCCAGCACGAGATCTTCAACCGCATCCACTCTGAGACCCAGATGCTGCGCTACCTGCGCAAGCTGGCCGATAAGGACCTGGCGCTTGACCGCACCATGATCCCGCTGGGCTCTTGCACGATGAAGCTTAACCCGACCGTGGCCATGGAGCCCATTTCCTGGCCGGAATTTGCAGGCATCCACCCCTACGCGCCGGAAGCGACTACCGCCGGCTGGCGCGCATTGGTTGAGGAGATTGAAGGCTGGCTGGCTGAGGTTACCGGCTACGCTAAGGTCTCCATCCAGCCCAATGCCGGCTCCCAGGGCGAGCTGGCCGGCCTGTTGGCCATCCGCCGCTACCACGTAGCCAATGGCGATAACGAGCGCGATGTGGTGCTCATCCCGGCCTCCGCACACGGTACAAATGCGGCCTCGGCTACGTTGGCTAATCTGCGCGTTGTCGTGGTGAAGACCGCCGAGGATGGCTCTATTGACCTACCGGATTTGGATGAGAAGATTGCCAAGCACGGCAACCACATCGCCGGCATTATGGTGACCTACCCGTCCACCCACGGCGTCTTTGACCCCGAGGTCCGCGATGTGTGCGATAAGGTCCACGCGGTGGGAGGCCAGGTCTATATCGACGGCGCGAATATGAACGCGCTGACCGGCTGGGCCCGCCCGGGCCAGTTCGGCGGCGATGTCTCCCACCTCAACCTGCACAAGACGTTTACTATTCCGCATGGCGGTGGCGGCCCGGGCGTAGGTCCGGTCGCGGTGGCCGAGCATCTCATCCCCTTCCTGCCCACCAACGCCGCGGATCCGCAACTGGATGCCACCACCGCTACCCCGGTTGGTCAGGGCGTGCCGATTACCAATACCGAGTACGGTTCGGCCGGTGTGCTGCCAATTTCCTGGGCATACCTCGCTATGACTGGTGCACAGGGACTGGCGCAGGCCTCCGCCCACGCCATTTTGGGCGCCAACTACCTGGCCAAGTCCTTGGAGGATTCCTTCCCTGTGCTCTACACCGGCAACGCTGGCTTGGTCGCGCACGAATGCATCCTGGATCTGCGCGCGCTTACCGACGCCTCCGGGGTCACCGCCGCGGACGTCGCCAAGCGCCTCGTAGACTTTGGCTTCCACGCCCCGACCCTGGCCTTCCCAGTGGCCGGCACCCTCATGGTGGAGCCCACCGAATCCGAAGACCTAGGCGAGCTGGACCGCTTCATTGAAGCAATGCGCACCATCCGCGCCGAGATCCAAGAAATCATCGATGGCGAGGTCTCCTATGAGGGCTCCGTTATCTACCATGCTCCGTTTACCGCAGAGTCCGTCGGTGCCGATACGTGGGACTTCGCCTTCAGCCGTGAAAAGGCCGCTTGGCCGGTGAAATCCCTGCGCCAGAACTATAAGTACTTCCCGCCGGTGCGCCGCATCGACGAGGCCTACGGCGACCGCAACTTAGTCTGTAGCTGCCCGCCGCCAGAAGCATTCGATATCGAAGAATCCTAAGGAGTAACCATGTCTGAACTTCTTACCTCTCCACTTCATGCCGAACATGAGAAACTCGGCGCGACCTTCACGGCCTTCGGCCCGTGGAATATGCCGCTGAAGTACCACAACGAGTTGGACGAGCACCGCGCAGTACGCAATACCGCCGGTTTATTTGACCTATCCCACATGGGCGAAATCTGGGTCAACGGCGCCGACGCCGGCAAGTTCTTGTCCTATGCCTTCATCTCCAACTTTGAGCCCCTCAAGGTGGGCAAGGCCAAATACTCCATGATTGCCGCAGAAGACGGCGGCATAATCGATGATCTGATTACCTACCGCTTTGAGGAGGATAAGTTCCTCGTCGTGCCGAATGCCGGCAATGCCGATACCGTGTGGGACGAGCTCAATAAGCGCGCTGAGGGCTTCGATGTTTCCTTGAAGAACGAATCCCGCGACGTCGCCATGATCGCCGTCCAAGGCCCTAAGGCCGCAGAAATCCTCGTTCCGCTGGTCGAGGATAATAAGCAAGATGAGGTATTTAACCTCGGCTACTACACCGCCACCATGGGCAAGGTAGCGCGCACCTTTGCCATCATCGCACGCACCGGCTACACCGGCGAGGATGGCTTCGAGCTCATCGTGTATAACTCCGATGCCCCACAGCTGTGGGAGGAATTGCTCAAGGCCGGTGAGGAGTATGACATCAAGTCGTGCGGCCTAGCCGCCCGCGATTCCTTGCGCCTTGAGGCCGGCATGCCGCTGTATGGCAACGAGCTCTCTCGCGATATCACCCCCGTAGAGGCGGGCATGGCCCGTGCCCTTGCCAAAAAGGAAGCTGATTTTGTCGGCTCCGAGGTCATCCGCCAGCGCGCTGCAGACGGCCCGCAGGTGGCCATCACCGGCCTGACCTCCGCGCAGCGCCGCGCCGCACGCGCCGGAGCCGCAGTTTTCGCGGGAGACAAGAAGGTAGGCACCATTACCTCCGGCCAGCCCTCCCCCACCTTGGGCCACCCAGTAGCCATCGCCCTCCTGGATACCAGCGCCGAGTTGGAGCCCGGCACCGAAGTCGAGGTAGATATTCGCGGCAAGCGCTATCCTTTTGAGGTAACCGCGTTGCCGTTCTACAAGCGCGATAAATAAGCATCTTCTCAACCAGCCCGAAAGGACTACATCACCATGGCCACCCTTCCACAAGATTTCTCCTACTCCGAAGACCACGAATGGGTCAACGCTGCCGCTGACGCCGTTGCGGGCGCTACCGTGCGCATCGGCATTACATCCGTGGCGGCCGACCGCCTCGGGGAAGTCGTCTTCGCCGAGCTGCCGGAGGTGGGCGATACCGTCACCGCCGGCGAGTCCTGCGGCGAGGTCGAATCCACCAAGTCCGTTTCTGACCTCTACTCCCCTGTCACCGGCACCGTAAAGACCGTCAACGAGGCCGTGCACGATGACTACGCCGTCATCAACAACGATCCATTTGGTGAGGGCTGGCTCTTCGAGGTCGAGGTGGATGAGGCCGGCGAGCTCATGGATGCCGACGCCTACGCGTCCGCCAACGGCCTAGACTAATTCGACCCACGCGGGAGGGTGTGCCATGCGCATCCTCCCGCTTTGCTTTGCCCACCGCACCAGAGGAAACTTTTTGGCTATGACTGCACCACGCGATCCTTTCTTCCCCGCCGAGCGCTCCATCCGCGCTTCCGATAAGCCACTAGAGGTCCGGTTCCTGGGCCGGATGGACTATCAGGAGGCGTGGGATTACCAGGCCGAGGTCGCGGCCGCGCGTGCCAAGGGCGAGCAAGGCGACGTGGTGCTGGTAGTCGAGCACCCGAATATCTATACCGCCGGCAAGCGCACCCAGCCGGAGGATATGCCGGAAAACGGGCTGCCCGTTATCACCGTGGACCGCGGCGGGCGCATCACCTGGCATGGCGAGGGCCAGCTGGTCATCTACCCTATTATCAAACTGGCTGAGCCTGTCGACGTCGTCGACTATGTCCGCCGCCTCGAAGAGGCCACCATCCAGACCGTGCGACAGATGGGAGTGACCACCGCTGGGCGCATCGATGGCCGCTCGGGTGTTTGGGTGCCCTCCACCACCCAGGCCAAGGATCCGTCCGCACCACAGCGCGACCGCAAGATTGCCGCCTTGGGCATCCGCATTACCCGCGGGGTGACCATGCACGGCTTGGCGCTCAATTGCTGCAATACGCTAGACTATTACGCCCACATTGTGGCCTGTGGCATCGACGACGCCGACGTCACCACCCTGTCCCTAGAACTGGGCCACCAGGTCAGCCTCGAGGACGCCACGCAGCCGCTATTGCAAGCGCTGGACGACGCCCTCTCGGGTCGTCTCATCGTTGCCGACCACACCTTCGGCTCAGCCCCGGATCCCACGAAGCTGGCGAATGAAAGGGCGCGGGAGAGGCGTCGGCAAGCGCGGCAAAAGCCCTAGTTCGGGGCTGGCGCGGAATAGGATGTGACCGCGGTGACTTATACCAAGCAGAGCTATTAGCCATCACCACCATCAACCGATAAAGTGAGTTTTTGTGACTGTTAAGCCCGAAGGACGCAAGATGCTCCGCATTGAAAAGAAAAATGCGGAGTCACCCATCGAACAAAAGCCACGCTGGATCCGCAACCAGGTCCGCACCGGCCCAGGCTACGAGGATATGAAATCCCGCGTGGCCGGTGCCTCCCTACACACCGTGTGCCAAGAGGCTGGCTGCCCAAATATCCACGAGTGCTGGGAATCCCGCGAGGCTACGTTCCTTATCGGTGGCGATAAGTGCACCCGCCGCTGCGACTTTTGCGATATTGCCACCGGCAAGCCGGAGGAACTAGACCGCGACGAACCGCGCCGCGTGGCCGAAAACATCCAGGAGATGGACCTTAACTACACCACGATTACCGGCGTTACCCGCGACGATCTCCCGGATGAGGGCGCTTGGCTCTACGCCGAGGTCGTGCGCAAGATTCACGAGCTTAACCCGCATACCGGCGTAGAAAACCTCACCCCGGATTTCTCCGGCAAGCCGGACTTGCTCGAAGAGGTCTTTGAGGCCAAGCCGGAGGTCTTCGCCCACAACTTGGAGACCGTACCGCGCATCTTCAAGCGCATTCGCCCCGCCTTCCGCTATGAGCGCTCCTTGGACGTTATTCGCCAAGCTCATGACTATGGTCTTATCACCAAGTCCAACCTGATCCTGGGCATGGGCGAGACCGAGGACGAGGTCGAAGAGGCACTGCGTGACCTGCGTTCTGCTGGCTGCGATATCATCACCATCACCCAGTACCTGCGCCCCGGCCCGCGCTTTCACCCGATTGAACGCTGGGTACGCCCAGAGGAATTCGTGGCCCACTCCAAGCTGGCTAAGGAGCTCGGTTTCGGCGGCGTCATGTCCGGCCCGCTGGTGCGCTCGTCTTACCGCGCCGGCCGGCTCTACGTGCAGGCCATGGAAAAGCGCGGCTTTGAGCTGCCGGAAAACCTCAAGCACCTAGCCGAGACCTCCCAGGGCGCCACCGCCCAAGAGGCCTCTACTCTGCTGGAGAAGTACGGCCCATCGAAGGAAACCCCGGTGACCACCCGCATGGCCAAGGCCCCGGCTAATTCCAATTCGGCGGCGGCCACCATCCGCTAAACCGAACGTTTTCATAACGGCCTGCGCTTTGCGCGTGGGCTGTTTTAACATTTATGCCCGTTGACCTTTAAAGTAGGAGCCATGGCGAAAGATGACAAGGCAGCACTAAAGGCTGCAAAGAAGCAAGAACGCGCGGCCAAGCGCCAGCAGCGTAAGCAAACTTGGTCCCAAATGTGGCAAGCATTCAACATGCAGCGCAAGCAGGATAAGGCGCTTATCCCCATCATGCTGGGTGCCTTCCTGGGAATGGGCTTGCTCTTCTTCCTCATCGGCCTGCTTTTTGGCGGCGAGTGGTTCATGCTCATCCTCGGCTTGGGCATTGGCGCGCTGCTCGCCATGTTCCTCTTTACCCGCCGCCTTGAGCGCGATATGTACAAGCGCGTGGAAGACCAGCCGGGTGCTGCCGGCTGGGCACTCGAGCAGCAGCTGCGCAATACCGTGGGCATCGTGTGGTCCGTAAAGACCGGTGTGGCCGCTACCCGCCAGCAGGATCTTATCCACCGCGTCATCGGCAACGCCGGCGTCATCTTCGTTTGCGAGGGCAATAAGAACCGCGTACGTCCCACCCTCAACCAACTCAAAAAGCGCGTGGACAAGATCGCCGGTGGCGTTCCTGTCTACGAGATTTTCGTAGGCAACGGCGAGGATGAGGTTCCTGTTTCCAAGCTGCGCAATAAGGTCATGAAGCTACCGCGCAACTACAACAAGAACGAAACCTACGACAACATCCGCCGCATCGAGGCCATGGACTCCATGCCGGGTACCACCCCAGGTATGCCCAAGGGCCCGGTTCCCCACCAGGCGCAGAACATGGCCGGCATGAACCGCCGCATGCGCCGCGCCCAGCAGCGCAAGAAGAATAAATAAACGCCTAGAGCTAATCCCTGCCGCACTTCGGATGATGTGTGGCAGGGATTTTCTTATGCTCTATCTAAGTCGGCGAACTAGGAGCGGATAACGATGGTGCCGGTGGCGCGGTCATGCATGCCGCGACCGTCCGCATCAACCATGGCTGCTGGAAAGAGCACGCCGGTGAGCAGCGTACGCAGTACGGCGCGCCACAGACCTACGCGGGCACCGGGGACGTCGAGACGCGCCACGCCCAAGCCTAATAGCAGCATGCCCGGGGTGCGGGCAAAAAGCCAGCCGCATACAATGCCCATGACTACCCACAGGGCATAGCCCAAAAAGGCCACTCCGCCGAATTCCGTAGTAAACATGTGAATGAGGTTGGCAATAAGCATGCACACGATCCAGTCAATCGCCACAGCGCCTGCGCGTCGACCTACCGAAGCCAAAGAACCCGGCCCAGACTCAGGTAGTCCGAGCTTCTCTCCCGGCCAACGACCTGGGCCTTCCATGTCATCGTATTCGCCCGGAATATTCGGTCCGTCGAGCCACGTACGCTTATTTGCCATGCTCACCAATCTAGCGGGCGCAAAGTGAGATGTGAAACGAGGGGAATCGCGATGCCCGCGTTGCGAAACTAGTAGGCTATAGGGAGACAATTCACCGGTCAACAACGAGGAGACAAACGTGTCTTTCGAGACAGTGCAGGACATCGTCCAATTCATTGAGGACGAGGACGTAAAGTTCGTCGATATTCGCTTTACGGACGTCCCGGGCACCGAGCACCACTTTTCCATCCCAGCAGATGAGTTCACCGTAGAAGATGCCGAAAATGGCCTTGCCTTCGACGGCTCCTCAATCCGCGGATTCACCACCATCGATGAGTCCGATATGACCCTGCTGCCGGATCCGGCCACCGCGCATATTGATCCGTTCCGCACCACAAAGACGCTGAACATCAAGTTCTTTGTCCACGACCCGTTTACTTTTGAGCCTTTCTCCCGCGACCCGCGCAACATCGCACGCAAGGCGGAGGAGTACCTGCAGTCCACCGGCATCGCCGATACCTGTAACTTTGGTGCGGAGGCCGAGTTCTACCTCTTTGACTCCGTGCGCTACGCTACCGATGCCCAGCACGGTTTTTATGAGGTGGACTCCGATGAGGGTTGGTGGAACCGCGATAGCGAAACCAACTTCGACGGCACCCCGAATACGGGCTACAAGACCCGCATGAAGGGCGGCTACTTCCCCACCGCGCCGTATGACAAGCACGGTGAGGTTCGCGATGCCATGGTGGAAAACCTGCAGAAAGTAGGTTTCCAGATCGAGCGCTTCCACCATGAGGTGGGCGCCGGCCAGAACGAGATTAACTACCGTTTCAACTCCATGCTGCACGCCGGCGATGACATTCAGACCTTCAAGTACGTGATCAAGCAGACCGCGGCACAGTGGGGCAAGACCGCAACCTTTATGCCTAAGCCGCTGGCTGGCGATAATGGTTCCGGCATGCACGCACACATGTCCCTGTGGAAGGACGGCAAGCCGCTATTCCACGACGAGGCTGGCTACGCGGGCCTGTCCGATATCGCCCGCTACTACATCGGCGGCGTCCTCCACCACGCCGGTGCTGTACTTGCGTTCACCAACCCGACGCTGAACTCCTACCACCGCCTGGTGCCGGGCTTCGAAGCCCCGATTAACCTGGTGTACTCCCAGCGCAACCGCTCGGCCGCTATCCGTATCCCGATTACCGGTTCCAACCCGAAGTCCAAGCGCATCGAGTTCCGCGCACCGGATCCATCCGGCAACCCGTACTTGGGCTTTGCCGCCATGATGATGGCCGGCGTCGACGGCGTAAAGAACCGCATCGAGCCGCACGCTCCAGTTGATAAGGACCTCTACGAGCTGCCGCCAGCAGAGGCTGAGTCCATCCCACAGGCACCGACCTCCCTCGAGGCTTCCCTCAAGGCCCTGCAGGAGGACATGGACTTCCTCACCGAAGGCGATGTCTTCACCGAGGATCTCATCGAGACCTACATCAACTACAAGTACGAGAACGAGATCAACCCAGTTCGCCTGCGTCCTACCCCGCAGGAATTTGAGATGTACTACGACTGCTAGAGCTGCACCTGCGGTGGATTCAATCGGTCGTCGCAACACCTTGACAACGGAGGTGTTTGGTGGCGAGGAAAGACTGGATTGCGAAGACCGGAGATGCGCCCGAGAGGGTTCGTCGGCAGTGGCGGGCAGACCGGGCGCTGCGGCCGCCGATGCGGTCGCCTGGACGGCCTTCTCCGTCGCGGGTGGTGCAGCGGCAGTTCTGGCGGCTGATCGCGACCGGGGTGACGACGGCGGAAGCGGCGAACGCGGTGGGCGTGTCCGTCCCCGTCGGGATGCGCTGGTTCCGCCACGCTGGCGGTATGCCACCACTGAGTCTGGCCGAACCATCGGCCCGATACTTGTCGTTCGAAGAGCGTGAAGAGATCGCACTGATGCGCGCCAAAGACAAAGGTGTGCGCGAGATCGCCCGTGAACTGGGGCGTGACCCGGCAACGATCTCCCGAGAACTGCGCCGCAACGCAGCGACTAGGGGCGGAAGGTCCGAGTATCGAGCACTAGTGGCGCAGTGGAAGGCGCAGGAGACCGCGAAGTTAGCCGTAAACGACGCGCTGCGGCAGTACGTGCAGGACCGTCTCGCAGGCAAGGTGCACCGGATTGATGGCACCGTGGTCGATGGGCCAGCGCCGCCGCCTTGGAAGGGGTTGAACAAACCTCATCGGGCTGACCGACGGTGGTCGCTAGCGTGGAGCCCGGAACAGATTTCCCACCGATTGACGATCGATTTCCCCGATGATGAGTCCATGCGTATCAGCCCGGAGGCGATATACCAGTCGCTCTACATCGAGGGACGCGGCGGGCTCAAACGCGAGCTGGTAACCTGCCTGCGTACCGGGCGGGCGCTGCGCCAGCCGCGGAAACGGTCACGCAACAAGCCACAGGGACACGTCACCGAGGATGTGGTGCTCTCTAACCGACCCTCTGAGGCCGATGATCGCGCGGTTGCCGGGAATTGGGAAGGCGACCTGATAATCGGCACCGGTCGCTCGGCGATCGGGACCCTCGTCGAACGTTCCAGCCGCTCTACGATCCTAGTGCATCTGCCTCGCTTAGAAGGTTGGGGCGAGCAGCCCGTAGTGAAAAACGGTCCCGCGCTGGGCGGCTATGGGGCTCTCGCGATGAACGCCGCACTGGCGACGTCGCTGTCCGCTCTGCCTCTCCAGTTGCGCCAGACCCTCACCTGGGATCGCGGGAAAGAGCTCTCCGGGCACGCGCAGTTCACCCTCGATACTGGCACGAGAGTGTTCTTCGCCGACCCCCACTCGCCCTGGCAGCGCCCGACAAACGAGAACACAAACGGGTTGTTACGGCAGTACTTCCCGAAAGGCACCGACCTGTCTCGATGGTCGGCCGAGGAACTCGAAGCAGTTGCTCTCGCGCTCAACAACCGGCCCCGGAAAGCTCTCAGCTGGCGTACGCCCGCGGAAGTATTTGCCGAGCAGCTACGATTACTTCAACAGCCCGGTGTTGCATCGACCGGTTGAACTCACCCAGTACACCAGTGCGGCGTTAAGTCGGTGGGCCGAGAACCATGATGTTCGCTTATCAGTCGGCGAGGTCGGCGTGTGCTGGGATAACGCTGTGGCGGAATCGTTCTTTTCCACCCTGAAACTGCATTTACTCTACGAGCGGAAACAGTTCGTTTCCAAACTCGAAGCGCGAATCAGCGTAGGCGAATGGATCGAGGCCTACTACAACCGCCGACGCATCCACACCAGCACCGAAGAAATCCCTAAGAAAGCAATGGACGACTTCCTGACCACACCTGTGACTACCGCCGCGCAAGCGGCCTAACCAACAAACTAAAGAGTTTCACCGTCAACAAAACTTGACACAGCCCAGTTTTGATGATGCGTAAAAATAATACTTCCTCAATCTGGGTCATGATCGTCGATGATGAACCCATCATGCTGTCCGCGCTGCGGACCTACTTCTCTTCGACCAGTGACATTCGCGTGGTAGCCGAAGCCAGTGATGGCACCGAGGCATTGGCGCTGCTCGACACCGTTGAAGTCGACCTTGTCTTGGCTGATATACATATGCCTGAAATGGACGGAGTCACGCTACTGCGGGAAATACGCAAGATGGAAGACCCGCCGGTGTTCGTTGCCGTCACCGCGCTGGATACCGATGACACAATGCTCGAAGTCCTTGCGGCAGGTGGAGCCGGATACATTGTAAAAAGCTCACGGCCACAAACAATCATCTCCGCCGTTCGTGACGCAGTCGAAGGCGGTATGTCCGTATCGCCCTACGCTCTGAAACGGTTGGTGGGGCACCTCCCCGAAGAAAAACTGTGCGGTAAACCGCCAAGTATCAACCCGCCGGCGGCGGGGTTCTCACTCACCGGGCCCGAGAAGAAGGTACTGCGACACCTGTGTAATGGAAAATCAAACACAGCCATCGCAGAGGCGTTGAACTACTCAGAGTCCACGGTGAAGAAACAAGTCTCAAACCTCATCTCCGCCTTCGGAGTGGACTCCCGCCTCAGCCTTGCCGTGGCCGTTATCCGGTCCGGGCGTCTCGACGAATAAGCGAAGAACCCGGACTAGGCAGTTTCAGAACCAGACAACAGCTGCTGCAAAGTATCCTGCAAGACGTCGATGGTGGGCAAGCTGTAGTGATCATGGTTTTGAATGACATTGAGCGTGGCCTGATTAAAGCCCTGATCGCGGTACCAGTCGGAGCCCTTACGTGCCGCGCTCAGCGCATCAAAACCATCAATAGAAGTAGATCCATCGTCGCGTTCACCAACCACCCAATACAGCGGGGTATTGGCAAGATAATCTTGATTGAACCTCTTATTCACCCACGTCGGGGCGCCGCCACCGGCCATCATAACTGCGCCGCCGGTGACCAAATCCGGGCTGTTATGAAGCATGGAATAGCTCAAGAACTCCGCGCCGCCAGAATAGCCAGACCACCAGATCCGATTGCGGTCAATATTGAAGTCATTAACCACCTTGGCGGTGAGTTCATCCAACCATCGCTGGTTGGTATTCATGTCCTGCCACCAGGTGTCATTTTCGGTATCCGGAGTCCGCGGCACAACAGTAATCATGTTGTGCTCAGCAGCCAGCGCTGCCGCGCACGTAGCAAATCCTTGGGGCGAGTCATATTCACCGCCGCCATCACCATGCAAGTGAATGAGCACGCCGACGGGTTTATCCGCATCAATTCCGTGATTGAACACGTGATAGGAAGATTCGGTTCCGCGGGAATCCTTAAACATCTGATCCATCAAGGTGTCTTCCGTGATGGTATCTAAGGCCGGTGCGACAATCTTTTTCGTCTCCGGGCCGGATGACATCTCAAAAGCAGCGTCTTGCCACTCGAAACAATCCGCCCGTGCACCGGCAAACCTGACTGCCACCAAACTGATGACAATCAGGCAAGAAATGACTACAACTACGATAACCAGAAGTGCGATCAATCGGTTGGTCCGCTTACGCTGACCTGCTCCGATGGCTCGACGAGCTCCCGGCGTGACGCCCTGGATTCTAATAATGCGTCACCTCCCTTAGAAATCTTGGCAACGAGCCATTCTAAAGGTCCCCGGCGCGTGAAGCGCGTCCAAACATAAGCGAGGGTAACCCCGAAAGCGAGCTGAGTTATGAAATGCAGCATCGATGATTCGGAGGTTGTGTTGTAAGTCACATACAGCTGGTGGCCGACATAAAGGGTCAGTGTCATGGAACCAACCAACGCAAGTGGGGAGATCTGGTGCGGAATGAAACGGCACAGCAACAGGCACAGTCCCAACACGAAGACGGCCACGCCAGCGGAGTGAAGTATAGACAAAGCAGTGTTCGCGTGCGGAGCCATGACCAGACCCCACGCCCAAGTATTGCTTGGGAGGTAATCAAACGCAGCACCAAAGACAATGAACTCTTCCACTTCGTCGGTGCTCAACTGTGGCTCTGCTGCAACCATTGCTTCCCAACCGCCAGCGAACCAAATGCCAACGTAGGAGATGATCCACGTACCCAACGCCGTGACGAATCCGAAGAACGGCAAGTATGCCTGGGTAGCCATAAGCTTGAGCTGCAAGCGGCCAATAATCATGCCCACCAGGATGTAGAAGAACCACGTTGCCACCGGGTAAGCACCTGTAAATAGCAGAGTGTTGATGGATTCCAGCGGCGTTTGAATCAGGTCTTGAAAGGTCACATTACCCAGCTGCTCAGAATCACTGTTGTGATTGAACACAAAGACGAAAATTGGCATGACGGTGATGGTGATACTGGCGGAGACCACAAGCCAGCGCAAGCGCATGCCAATGAAGAAGACTGCAACTAAGAACAACAGGCCGTAGAACGGCAAGATGTTGAATACCACGGGGCCAAATACTTGGTTGATCGTGACACCAAGCAAGAAGATCAGCAGCGAGCGGATGAACAAACGCTTGCGAGCAATACGCAGCTTCAGGCCCGAGGCACGATTTTGTCCGCCAGAAATGAACGCAAGTCCGACGCCTGCGAGGGTGGCAAACAGCGCCGCAGCGTTACCAGCAGTGAGCCAAAAAACGACGCTCATTGTGCCATCGGGATCATTCGATGGCAGCGTGTGCACCGCAACCATGCCAATGAGTGCAACGCCGCGTGCGACGTCTAAGCCAGTAATGCGCGAGTGCTTGAGCTGCTTTTGATCACCAGGCTTCGGATCCTGCGAGCTTGGATCAAGGTAGACAGGATCGCCATGATCGTAGCGACCGGTCCAGACTTTACGGGCTCCGGAACGCCCCGGCACCGGACGGGCTGAAGCGATGTTCGTAGAAACAGCATCCGTTGAGGTCGTGCTGTCCATAGTTGCAAAATCAGGGTCAGGACGTTTGGAGGTAGTGAGTCGATGTGTCATGCCATCCTCGCTCTATTCGGATTTCGAAGCCGACGCAAGCGTCTGCTGTGTGTTACTTGCTTCTTCTGCCACTGCTGAATCTGTAGTGGCATTTTGATCAGGGTTTAGTGCGTCACCGTGGTTGTCGCTGTCGTCTCCACCAGCGATGTCATTGTGGACGCTGTCGCGTGGGAATCCGGCGCTGGATACTGGAATGTATTGTGCAGGATTGCCCTGCCAGCAGGTATCTGCCGGCACAATCTCATGGCGTTGAACAAGCGAGCCCGGACCGATGGTGGCGCGCTGGCCAATTGAACTGCCTGGAAGAGTGAAGCTGTGTGGTCCAAGAGTGGCGGAGTCTTCCAATGTCACTGGCTCCATAGACATCACGCGGTCCTGGAACAGGTGAGTCTGAACTACGGTGCCGCGGTTGACGCTCGCACCGTTTTCAAGCGTTACTAAGTCAAACTCTGGCAGCCACCAGGTCTCACACCAGACGTTCTTGCCAATCCGAACGCCGAGGAGTCGATTCCACAGGTTGAAGATTGGAGAACCAAGGCTCATTCGGATAATGCTCGGGATGGCGAGTGATTCCACGAAGACGTCAATGAGCTCACCACGCCAGACAAAGCTGGAGAACAGCAGGCGATCTTGAACGCGGAAACGTCCTACCAACAGCCACTTGGTCACAATCGGGATGATGGCGGCAATGGTCCCGGAGACCAGCAGAACTGGCCACGCCAACAGGGAAGTCCATGCCAGAGCCTCCGCCTGGGAGAGATCGGAGAACCAGAACTGCATGTAGATGATGGTCAACACCCAGATGGTCAGCAGGTCAAGCAGGTTGGAAAACATCTGCGGGATAATGCGGCAGCATTCCACAATGCCGCGCAGAATTCGGAGCTTGCGGGTTGGCTCATAGGTTGCCGTGGAATCACTATCCACCACACGACGCGGAATCTGGTGTGGATTTTGGCCCAACCAGGAAGAACCAGCATCAACCTGGCCCGGATTGGTTGACAGCACTGCAATTAGGCAATCATCTGGCACGTCTTGGTCTGGCCCGACAATGGCGGAGTTGCCCACAAAGCTGCGCTCACCAATAACGGTGGTTCCGATATGAACCCAGTGGGAGCTATGGCGGGTGGTAGATGCTGAGGAGTGGTCAGCCAGGAAGCTGTTGTCACGAATCCAGGTCAAGTGCGGAATGGTTTCAACAGTGGAGATTTCCACGTTCTTGCCAATTCGCGCGCCAAGCAGACGCAGCCACGCTGGAGTGAAACCAGAAGCATAGATCGGGTATGTAGAAATTAACGTGCGCTGCATGATGACGTGGGTAAGCCATACTGCTGCGGCGACAGCGCTGTGTGAAGAATAGAAGCCCGGGCGAATCATTACAGACAACAAGCGGATGACCACTGCCACACCAGCAAGCCAGGTCGCGGCCATAAGGATAGTGAAGGCCGGAATCCACAACAGCAGGCGTGGGAAGACTTCTTCATAAACCTCAATGGATGCTACCTGTGGGTAGACCAGCACGAAGCCAGGGCTCATGCTGACAATCTGCAAGAAACGCACGACCAACAAGCCACCGTTATACAACAGTCGTTCAATCAAGCCGTTGAGTGGCTTTTCCAATCCTGTAAGAGTACCCGCGCCAATTTCCTGTGGGGTACAACTTGGCCAGGATTCACCAGCAACGCCGCGTTTCGTGATAGGCGAGCCGCCCCAGGTTTCACCAGCGGGGATGGTGCCAGAAACAGTAGAGCCTGCCAAGACCTCAGCGGTGCGTTCAATATGGCTGTTTGGATTAATAAAGGTACGCATTCCCACGCGTGCCCGGTCATCAATGGTGACGGTGCCAATCAAGACAGTGTCACCATCAATCCAGTAACCCTGAACATCCACATCTTGTTCCACCACAGCGTGTTCACCAATGGTGGCCAAACCAGTAACCGACGGCTCAGAGGACACATTTGCGGTCTTTGCCACCTTGTTGCCAAACATGCGGTGAATCGTTGGCGCCATGGGCGAGCCATAGAGATTATCAATTTGCATGAAGGTCAACAGCCGTCCCGCTGCCCACATGCGCAGATGCGTCCAACTACCGCGCTTGTAAATACCCGGCTTCATACCGGCGGTTAGTAAACGTGCGCCACTGGCGGCAATGACTGCCTTGCCCGGTAGAGAGTAGAAGATAATCCAGCCAATCAGCAACGGCCAACCTGGAATACCTGGTACCCATCCGGCATCGAAAAGTGTGCCCAAACCCCAGACCGCAATCAACGCGCCTAGTACATAACGAATGGTGCTAATGAGATAGAGCAGGCACACGAATACGAACTGGAATACACCAGCCATCTTGGGAATCTTCGCCGACTCACTGCGGGTCTCCGAAGCAGAATCCAAGGTGGACAGATATCTGGCCATGTCATTGAGCTTCGGATTGGCATAAAGCTCCGCAATTTCTGCCGATGGATAATCCTCACGGATACGTGCGGCAAGCTGTGCAATCGCAACAGAACTGCCGCCGATCTCGAAGAAGTTAGAATCCGGCGTCAGCGGGACACTACCAATCTGCTCAATCCACAGCTGCGCCATTTCCTGCTGGGCATCAGTCAGACCCTCCAGTGCTTCTTCATCTGCACCTTCCAATGGCCACGGCAAAGCCTTACGGTCCACCTTGCCGGAAGTCTTCATCGGCATGGTGTCCAAAATGGTCAACTGCGGAACAATGCCATCCGGCAGGTTCTTCTTCATAATGGCGCGAACATCTGCCAAATCAATGGTGTCATCACCAGAGACATAGCCAACCAGAATGCTGTTGCCACCCTGGGTCTTTTGCACAGCTGCCGCCGCAGCATGCACACCGGGTGCTGAGTTGAGGTACTCATCTACCTCGCCCAGCTCCAGACGGCGACCACCAATCTTGACCTGGTCATCCGCACGGCCCTCAAAGATAAGACCCTTTTTATCCGCAACCACCAAGTCACCAGTACGGTAAGCACGGTCTAAGCCAAGGGATTCCAAAGGCGCGTACTTCTCTGCGTCCTTTTCCGGATCAAGGTAGCGTCCCAAGCCCACACCCGCGATGATCAGCTGGCCGGTCTCACCCCACTTCACCGGCTGCTCATTCTCATCAACAACAGCAAGCAACCAGCCTGGGATTGGGCGGCCAATACGGATGGGGGCAGAACCATCCATCAACTCGGCGGAACCAATAACCGTAGCTTCAGTAGGGCCATAGGTGTTCCACACTTCGCGCCCTGGCTTTTGCAGGCGTGCAGCCAGCGCCGGTGGGCATGCCTCACCGCCAAAGATCAGCAAACGCACGGCATTAAGAGAATTCACATCCCACATGGCAGCAAGCGTTGGAACAGTGGACACGGCAGTAATGCGCTGGTCCACAATCCAACGTCCCAGCACGTCACCGGAACGCACGGTATCACGGGATGCCGCAACCAAGGTTGCGCCGCCTGCCCATGCCAGCCACATCTCTTCACAAGATGCGTCAAAAGCAACGGACAAGCCGGCCATCACACGATCATTTGGGCGTAGTGGGTTATCGGCCAAATAGGTCAAGCGCTCTGAATCAACCAGCGCCGCCGCACTGCGGTGGCTAATGGCCACGCCCTTAGGCTTGCCGGTGGAACCGGAAGTAAAGATTATCCAAGCCTCATTATCCAAAGACAAAGGCGCCTTGTTGGACTCTTCAAATTCAGGGATATGACGTGGATGAGTAATGGACAAGTCCTTGCCAAAGACCGCATCCACATTGGCTTCTTCCCACACGGTATCCGCGCGGGTATCCAGTTCATCCCAATCGACTGGGACATAAGCGGCACCCGCATAAATGGTGGCCAAAATAGCCACGTAAAGGTCCGTGGTTCCTGAAGGAACACGAATACCCACACGCGAGCCAGTGCCAACGCCATGCTCTTGCAGGCGTTCAACCTGAGCATTTAGTACGTCAAGTAGCTCGCCATAAGTAATGATTCCGTTTTCAGCCTCAATGGCAGCAATGTCTGGATGGGCATTAATAGTGGCTGTAAGGATATCTACGAGCGTGCGTTCCTCGGGTGCCGGTTCGAGCCCAAAAATTGCCCTTTCCGCGTGATCAGAGATCGCGAAGTTAGGCACGTGTGACTCGCCAGAATTAGTTGACATGACACCCCTAAGGATATATTTACATTTGTCAGAATTTGACTATATCAGTATCGTATTTCTCGGCAAGTTCGTTAGATCGAAGGCCGCGTCCGGTGCTTAGGTGGCAAAGAACGAAGTGTAAGTAATGGAGAGCCGGTTTATCTAATTGTAATCTTGCAGGTCCACTAATAGATTTGTTTCTTTTTAGAAAATTCTCGGGATGTATTTCCCCTGCAGGCACTAATATTGTGACCTCTTTTGCTTATTAGTACCTTTCTCACAAAGGAATATTATGCGTTTCCTGAGGAAATTATGAGAAGCGGATAAATGAAGTCTCACCTGCAGATAAAGGATTGATGTTCCAATCCAATCACGATGCGGTAACAAGATGGAAATATAGACTTTCTACTTACTTTTTTCCTGTACATAAGTAGGAGTTGTTTGCGGCTTGACATGATGTGGCTGGGCATGCGGAGCATTCTGGCAAAGTCGGCAATATTGATGGGGATGACATAGCGGGGTCAAGATGCTCCTATAGTGTGTCAAGTGCTGACGAGAAGTTTTTCATAGGCAATGGTTAATTCTTTTAGCGGGCGTCTTCCGGTTTCGATATCGCTGATTCTGGCAGGGGCGCATCCAAGGCGGTTGGGGTGTGATGATTCTTGTTGACGGGGAAACCCGTAACCGACAAGGATTGAGAGTATGCCAAAGGCTTATCCACCACAGTTCAAGCAGCAATGCGTTGATGCAGTGCGGTTGCGCGGAAATTTCTGGCCTTGATGATCGAAAAGTGTTGGCAGATTTCTCTACTCGGGCACGAGAAATTGACCAATGGCAAGAAAACAATGGTCTAGAAACACGCAGTAACTATCAACGCATCGCGCAGAAAATTACGCGCCAAACAAAAGATCTAGACGTTAGTTTGGACGAATTAGAGACGCAGTGGGCGCAGCGTGAGCATAGCGAAACAGTGCGCGGGTTTATCGCTTCTTTGGATAAGAATCCGGGTAATGATGGTGCGCAGATCTACCGTTATGGCAGTGAATCTCTTCCTGATTCGGCTGATATTTTGGGTCAAGTCCGTGGAAGTGGTGTATCTGTTCTTTCTGAATCGAGGGACAGTGTCATCGGCGGTGTTAGGGTCCGGCTCGGGGTTGATGTCGGTTCATTAGGCTGCTTCTTCGGTGGTCTTCGTGTTGCTGTCATTGAAGGTGTTGGCGGCTATGAGGTTTCGGGTTTGTTCCAAGCTCGCCAGCGACATGTAGCGCTTTCGTTGGATCCAACCATCATGTTGCTCGGCTAGTACAGAGCCGACCAGGCGGATCACAGACCTGCGGTTAGGAAAGATCCCTACAACGTCGGTACGCCGCCAGATCTCCCGATTCAGCCGTTCTGTCGGATTGTTCGACCACACCTTCGTCCACACAGGCTTAGGCGTTAGTGTGAATGCAAGGATTTCATCTAATGACTCCTCTAGGTAGTCGGCGACATCAGGGAAACGCTCATGGCAAAACTCAACAACCTCACGTGCTTGGTCCCACGTGGCTTGAGCGTCGGCTTGCTGAAAGATGGAATGAAACATTCCAGATAGTGTGGTCCACTGGCGTTTGGAAACCTTGGATGAGAGGTTCTTAACAAAATGCGTGCGGCAGCGCTGCCAGCTGGCTATCGGCAGTACTTGGCCAACAGC